>Ga0209666_1001084_pt1 | contig 20935 bp, 26 predicted proteins | sample SaaInlV_125m_DNA_FD_184679 | JGI IMG/M metagenome (GOLD analysis project Ga0209666, IMG submission 184679) | Marine microbial communities from expanding oxygen minimum zones in the Saanich Inlet - Saanich Inlet SI037_S3LV_10m_DNA (SPAdes)... | ecosystem: Environmental > Aquatic > Marine >...
CACTATCTTTTTCAAAACTGCCCAAAATAGGTTGTCCAATAACATAATCAGGACCTGCGGAGATAACGCCTGCATAATCAACATCCCGTGGCACTAAACCTCGCCATTCATAGGCCTGACGTGTAATGGCCATAAATAAGACTAAGCGACCTAACTATATATATCTTGATAATTGATGGCATCAAAACTCAATTTGTCGAGGCCTTCGTAAGACGAAATCCAAGATTTGATTATCTAAATCAAACTGGGTTGCCATCGTTGTATGGGTGCATAGCAACGTTGCCTGAAAGCACCTTTTGGATAGCGAGTTCACCGATCAAATCGACGACCACAGTTCGAGTAGCAGTAGTAGCGGTCTTTACTTGAACGATAACACCGAGAGGCTGTTGGAAAAGACAGAGCACAGGGGTGCTGAAAGCCATAACTGATCCACCGTTAGCGATGTTAGCAGCCAACCATCCGACATCGAATTGGTTAGAGGGAACGTTGTTTGGTCCAACTTGAATCGAAACAGCAAAATCAGTTTCAGTAGTAACGTTAGATCCAGCAGCGTCAAGGATTCTGACAGCCAAAGCGTAAAGACGAACTTCTTCGTTGTTAGCCTGATTGGTGTAAACAGTCACTGTATTTGAAGTGCCGACAGCAGTCGCACCAGTGAAAGTGTGACGAGTGGTGTAAATCTCAGGTTGTGGATCTTGGTTTGCCATACTATTCACTTCTCCGCTCTACTATATAAATCTAACGCTTGTAACTTGGGTTTCGGAACTGTAAATTGGCTGGTGGGACACGCCTTTGGATGGCCAATTCGGATACTAAAGTGATGACTACGGTCCGGTTAGCCGCTAAAGTTGCTCCCGTAGTGCTATTTAGTGACACTTGAACAGCCAAAGGTTGCTGGAAAAGGGCTAAGATCGGTGATGGAAATGCCAATTGCTTGTCATCTCGGAAACAAATGACTGTCGCATCGAACTCATTAGTGGGAATATTGTTGGGCCCAACTTGGATCGAGATGCCGAAATCAACGTCAGTAGTGGTGGTAGAAGCAGGAGTTCCATTTTCATTAAGAATATCAACTAAAATAGCATAGATTCGACACTCTTCATTGTTAGCCTGATTAGTATAAATGGTGACGGTGCTAATATCTCCCGTAACATTGGCAGCAGTGAATTGATGGCGAGTGGTATACAATTCTGGTTGTGGATCTTGATTTACCATAAGAAAGATAGACCGTCCCTACTATTTATATCTTCACCTTCTGCTCATTTCATCCCAGATTTTAGGATCGGGTTCTGGATCATAGGGTGGGGGTAAAAAGACAGGATATTCTGCTGGCGGTGGAATGATAGGAATCGGCTTATCATCCATGATTAAACCTTTTAGGATTTTAGTTTTTGGTTTCCAGATAGTGCTACGGGTAAACCACCATAATAAAGGGCTGATAATAAAAACATCGATAGCAAAGGCCCACGGGCCAATAGTTGCTAACAAAGCGTTAATAGCATTCTCAGATTCTTCAGGTCCTAAGAAACCCTCTCTCCAGATGTAGCCAAAAAAGAAAGCACAAACCGCCATGATCATAAAGATCGTAAAGATGCAGGCCTGCACAAAAGCGTGAAAGCGAGACATACTTAAAAATCCATGTTACCGCTATAAATATCTATCGGTTAGTTGCATCAGGCAAACAATTCTGACTCATCAGACCATTCGGGTGACGGCTCTACTTCTACCACAGGAGGTTCTAAATCAGGACGATCGGAAAACAAAAAGCCATAGAGTCGAGGGCCTAAGGATTCCAATTCTTTAGAAAGATCTTGTCCGTTGGCTTCGGCTTGAGATTCTAAGGAGTTAAAGACTTTAGTGATAGCACCCAAACCTTGATAAAACTCTGGTGTAAAGGCTCGACGATACATTCGAGATATTTTATCGGCTGAAGACTGAGCCATCATCGCTAAAACTACGGCTCCGACGTTAGTGGCCAAAATAAAGGCTAATAGTTGGTAGTTGATCCAAAAAGAGGGAGTGAAAAGTTGTGCTACGGATTGAACAATAACAGACAATAAAACCACAATGATAAGCATTCCCTTAACAGAAACAAACTCTGTTTTATCAATCTCATCCCATTCATCCTTTGACAACATGTAAGTAAACCTCCTCGAATAATTCTATGTGGCCTACGGATTGATACCCATAGGCAGTAAGCGTTTCCAAAACTTTCTTTTCCCATCGACGGCCTTTATCAAAAATAAACTCTTCCAATCGAAAGATACCTTGCTGAGCCAGCATGATAAAATCTTCGTAATAAACAAAGGGTAGTAACTGATTATTCCATTGAATCTCTTCAAAATCTGAGGCGACTTGGTGAACTTCGGATTCCAATTGTTCCATAAGTTTTCGTTCAAAGAAATCATCTCCGAGTTGTCTTTTGACAGGATCTTCGATGTCATGTCCAGAGGCCAAACGATCTCGCATAATAGTCCATTCTTGTTCCAAAAGGGAATCCCAGCGTTGTGGGTCCATAGCATACTCAGGTCCGAGAAGTCGTCGACGTTCTGCAAGATAAGATTCCCTCCTCGCTGATAAATATTCCAACCAGACTTCATTGGACATCATAAAAGGTTGTCAGACCACCTATATGTATCTATTGTTATACGGGCCCATCAAGATCATCAGGAGTGGTGTGTAACTCAGGATCTTCTCTTAGGCGATCCAGCCACATCTCGGAAAGAACATTACCAAAGATAGTTGTCGCCACACCTGTCATCACACCAACGGTGATTGCCAACCAGATACCGTTTCCTTTCCCCTTGGTTTTGGTAGTTTCAGATCGCATCATAACTGGTGGCTGATATCCTCCACAAGAAGTGCCGGGGCCTTGGAATCGACCTCCGATAGCACGACAAGTTTCCAGAGAGGTTTCAAAACAATCTCCTTCAGATGTCATGCAGGCACCATAATAGTTATTATAAGGAGTAGATTCAAAAGATTCTGTATCAACATAACCTGCATCATATATACATTCCGAATCACAGAATGCCTCTAACCTGCTACCTTTAGAGCCGTAAAAGATGTTTCCTTCAGCGATTTTAGTATCACAATGATAACAAGGAGTCCAATTCCCTTCACTCACAATTATCCCTCCGAGTTAAAGATTTTGTCTTCACGATTAGAGAACTCTTCGAAGAACCCAAGGGAAAGAATTAAGAAGGGAACGCCCATAAGGAGATAATCAGACATATAGAAAGATCCATTAGGCCAGCCATGTTGCTTATGAGTTCTAATGACTCCCAGCATGGTGCTGGTAAAGAAAGCCGCTGATCCAACGGCAGGAATCAAAAGGTTACGCCAAGCCTTACGCTTAGCCGTCAACTCCGCTTGTTGTTGATCACTAAAGGTTTCTTCAATGACTTCTTTTTCAACCTTGGTCATCTTCCGATCCTCCGAAGTAGATATAACCAAGAGCAGCCGCAGCCACAGCAGGAACAATCAATCCTCGGTAGGAAGTAGTGGTAGGTTCTACCATTCCAGAAATGTTTTCAGTATCTGAATTAAAGAAACCGAAAAACTTATTATACCAAGACTGCGATCCAGCATTAGCAGTAGCATCAGGAGCCGTAGTTACACCACCAGAATCCCCTGCAGGACTGGTCTTACATCCTTGAGTGTTCCAAAGTGGGTTACAGGTTCGTTGATTATACATTTTGCGAGAGTAAGAGCCGGGGGCTGATTCCGTAATGTATTTCCAATCTTGAGGATCGGCACCCGAGGAAGGGGTGATTCCAAAGATTCCTGCGATACCTGACATAGTGAATGGAAGTCCACCAGCACCATAGGGCTGGTAAGCATTACCATCTTGATCGAGAACGGTAACTGAGGGTTGCCATGCTGTGCCAGCAGCAGTAGTGGCTTGCTTAGAGATAGGATTACCAGACCCATCGTATCCAATAATTTCTTGTTTTGCGCCTGAAGCAGTATTAACATAGCATTTTCGGCTGTATAGGCTTCCGGGGTCGCAGGTTATATCATATCCAGTCATCTTAATCACTCTTGTTAAATCTTTGCAGTAAGATTATGCTGGCTGCAATTCCCAGCACTCCAATTCCGAGAGTTACCCCTTTACTAATTCCAGTAGAGGTAACGGGAGTCATATCAGTGAGTTCGGTATCAGCAGTTTCAATAATGAGATCTAAAATATCATCAGCAGATTCTTGAGATCCTGTGATTACCCAGAAGTTGTTTTCACGCTCGACGTTGACTTCTTCACGAGTGCCTTGCCAATCACGGTGGGCTTGTAGGCGTAGCCAATGATCAGGTTCGATAGCATAGGAAACACCACCTGTTTCAGCCTCTTTAGTAGGACTCATAAGAGTGCCATCTTCAAACTGAACGGTTTTATCATCACTGGGGCTAAAGCCTTCGGGAACATCTTCTGCCAACTCGTCTTCCATAGCCCCTTCAAGGACTTCTTCATCAGATGAGGATCGAGACTTTTTATAACCATCAGCATTCTTGGTGATACAACTACCACAAATGTCACCCGAATTATCATTGGAAACGAGTTTTTCATCATAACTCCAATCGCCAGAATCTCGACATGGCATACAACAACGGGTGTTACAGGAAGAGCAAATTGCTACTTCTTCTATTTCTTTTTTACAGGTGGGGCAGTTATCACCCACACTAACTTCAGCCGCCATGCTCATCGGGCCGATCTTATCTTCAGAATCGGAATGGAAAGGAGTGGTGTTGGCCGTCGGAGTTGACTCAGTGGCTTCGATAGCAGTCTCGGTGCCAGCAGTGTTTTGTCCAATGACGTTACCCGATCCTTCGGGAAGGAATGATCCTTCTGGAACTACGGTCTCTGCGGCTGCTGTGTGTTCTATCTCAATGCCCAGAGCGGCTGCAACTTCTTCAGCACGGGCTTTGGAACAGGTTTTATTAAGATTGTAGGTTTTATCTCCAACCTTGTGAACTCCTTTAAGCGCATAACTCTTCTTTTTTACCACCGTAGTAATTTTGGCCTTGACCTTTTTCTTAAGGGGCAAACAGTAGAACTCTTCTTTCATTTAATCACCATCCAAAAGTCTGAGACTCGAAACTCTGCCTTGGAGCAAATAGGTCTTGATTAGCCTCAAAAGAAGTTATTTCTTGGCCAATAGCATCACCAAATAAACCATTGGAACCAAAGTTAAGATAATCGACGGAAGGGGCGGCATCAAAGTAATACTGAGCGTCTGGATCGAGCATTCCTACTTGATCAGGATTTTCAGCAGCCTGTTCTTCTTCCTCTTCTTCGTCCAAATCGGAATAAGCGGCTTGGGTAGCATCTAATAAACGCTCATATTTTTGCTGTTCTTCTTGGGAGGTCATGCCACGAGTCAAACGACCTAAACCATATGAAAGGGGGGCTACTCCCAAAAACATCATTAAGGGTGTTGCCGCTGTGCCAAGCATCTTTAATTTGAATCTATCGATACCAATAAATGCTAAAGTGGAAAGTCCTACAAACAAAGGAATACCTGTGGAAAGTTGAAAACTTTCTTTTTCGACACGAGAGGGCTCTCGTTCAACAGGTTCAATACCTTCGCCGTGAAGGATCTGATTGCGTAGCGCAACGAAGTCTACCATAGATATGTTTTGTCATCACGACTACTTATAGTTTAGCCTGTAAATATCAGACTACGCCTAAAGCACGGCCAAAGTAATTTTGACCGAAAGTAGGTTCAGTAGTCATCAAAGTATAACTGTAAGCCGTCCAATCAGAACTAACTGGGTCGCTGCCTTGTCCACTTTGTCCAACTGGAAGTGTGTAATCAATAGTTTGGCCAACGGCTTGTCCTGCTAAGATATTTCTTTGAGTGGAAACACGAGGAACTGATCCCCAATCACGAGCGATAGCAGCCTGACGCTGAGGTTCAACGTGGGCTTCTTTAACTTCTTCCTCTTCTTCCTCTTCAGGTTCTTCAGAAGCAGGAGATGTTCGATTCAGATAGTATGCTCCGACGGCTATTCCTGCCATGATTGGCAAAGCCATGTTAATGAGATTTTCTTTATCCAATAATCGGTTAAGCATAGTAATCAATTGCCCCCTCTGCTATTTATAGTTTCTTACCTAAGAAGAAAGCACCAACAATTCCAAGACCCCAAGTTAGGGGTGTGATTCTCTGTAAAAATGATCCTTCATATAAAACACCGCCCTTGGCAAATGGTTCGTAACCGGGCAAACCAAGTTTGTTGTTAGGATTCATAGGATGACCCTCTGCAGATTTTAATTCTTGCATGAAATCAGGCTCAGCATCGCTCCACATCGCTTTAACTTGTCGAGATTTGGGATTCATTACTTTTTGCATCCAGTTGCGATCGTATTTGTGGATTTGGGTAGCCGCCGCACCGTCAGTGAAAGCGGATCGCCATGCATCATATTCAGCATCCATTTCAATATCAACATCGATTTCGGGAAGTTGAGTTTGAAGATCATCTAATCGGTAAGATAGATCCGAAAGCATTCGGTTGGCAACTTCGTAACGAGGGTGCTTTTGGAGTCCAGAGGCATCCATTTCAGCAATATCTTCGCTAAGGCTAAGGTAGAGTTCTAAGGCTTCTGTAACATCAGTAATATCTTCCATATTGACATCGTTTTGAAGGAAATAGGTGAGGGCAAAAACTTGACTTTCGGCTCGCTTTCGCTTGAGTCCTTCACTGCCATCCATAGGTGTCCAGTTAGCCATTTCTCCAAACTCCATAGGGTCTTGAACAGGGGCGTTGCCTTCTTCTGAAAGGAAGATATCATTAGGAGGTGCAGAGGCGGATGAAAATCCAGAACCGTCTTCGAATTGCACGATACCATTACTTAGAGAGGAAATGTATTCAGCAGAGTAGGTTTGATAACCTTTCTTTTGCTTAGATTGCAACTTCTTTTTAGCCATGTTGACAGCCTGTTGAAGATCACGAGTCTGGCCGACGTTGAAAAGACGGGGGTTTTGACCCAATCCGCCGTATGCTCCCATGGCAGTGTAAATGCCCGGAGATCGTTCCCAAACCCAAACGGAATAAAACTTGTTAGAACCCTCAGCCGCAAAACGGTTAAAGTAAGGGCCCCAACTACATGAAGACCAACTAAAAGAAGGATCGTAATTTGCTCTCACAGAACTAAGAACATTTCTCTTTTCACGAGGTAGGTCTGGACGGGCCGTGCTGGCAGCAGCAAACTCTTCGGCATTAGCAAAAATGTTTTGATGTCCTGAGGAGTTTAAACTGGCGTGATCGAAATCACCAGTTCCAATAGTATTAGTAATTTGGGCTTTTGAAAAGTCTATACTTGACAAAGCGTCAGATCCAGCGTAAGGTGCTCTAAAAGTTTCTGCCATTTTTCCACATCCGCAATTATCACACATTAAAATCCAGTCTCCCGATATCCTTTTCTCATTTTTGATTTGAGTTTGGACTGGTATTGTTGTGGAGACATAGGTCCGAATAAAGACATGGTGTGGCCGATTCGACCATAGCCATTAAAGCCACCACGATTGGTCATCTGAAAAACATGGTATTTGTTAGATCCATCTTTCCTTTCTGTAAGGTAGGTTGGAGATCCTTTAAATCTAATTCCTTGGTGACGGGATCGAATGGCTTTTTGCACACGATCAACATCGCCTTTACTGGGAGGGTAGAACGGCATTGGAGCCTCAAAAGTTTCAGCATCATATTCTGAAGAATATTTAACAAACTTAACGCCCTCATACTGCTTTCCAAAATGATTTAATCCCCAATCTATTGCTTCTTGTTCTTTTCCTTTGACACTTTTATCACTGATTACCATAATTACTGTGCCATCTGGTTTAACAAATGCTCCAAAGGGAGTATCACTCAAATCGGATAAAGACATGTGATTTTCAGCAGAGCCATACCATTGTGGAACGCTGTTGCCAGACATTAGTGCCGAGGATTCTCCAAAGTCATTAGGAACGACAGGAAGTCCCGGAAGGTTACTAAACTCAAAGTTCATGGTTTCCTCAGCATTCTTTCGACGCATTCGTCCTTCCATGGACTTACGCTTCATACCTGCTTTTCCGTATTTCTTGGCTCCGATTTTATAAGCCGTCTTTCGTCCGATCTCTAATGCTTCTTCCTTGGATTTACCTTTCTTGATATAACCCTGAGCAACTTTGTTAGCCAATTTATCGAAAGCGGATTCAGCACCATACCATTGAGGAACTCCACGTCCCGATCCAAGGGCAGAGTCTCCGCCGCCAGTGTTAGGAATAACTGGGAAGAAAGAATCTCCCATTTGAGTCATCTGTTCGGCACTTTTCTTGAGGTGCTCTAACATGACTTTTGGATTAACGTTCTTTCCATCCAGATTGAATGCTGCCGATGGAACTGTTTTGTCATCGTATTGAGACGAAGGATCATATATTTCACCACTACTCCAAGAATATCGTGGGTTTTTGCTATCGTGATCAATTATCTCTTTTAAGACCTCGATTTTCTTTTCTTTTGATAGGGAGTCAAAGAGGCCATGTGTCCATTGGTAACGCCCTTCATCGGCTTGACGCTTTTCACGAAGATCGATATTCTTTTGCTTTTTAGCGGATCGCATAGCACGGGTCTTTCGGCCGGGGCCTTTGATCCAAGGAGGCTTCTGATAATCTTCAGCGTTACCACACCAAGGTCCTGTTTGAGCAAGGAAGATGGATTCATCCTCAGCATGATATTTAGCAGGAACGTGGTTAGCAAGTTTCTTAGGGCATTTGACATCACCATTTAGAAGGATAACATTGTATTCATCAGTAGTTCCCTTTTTAGGTTCCAAAGCACCGCCGAGACCACTACAACGAATGATAAAACCCGGAGTTTTAAGGGACTCTACTAATTCTTGAACCATTAGTTTAAGGCTACCGGGCATAGTTTTAGAAGGTTGGGAAGGAAACTCGACCACTTGACCGTATTTAGTCATAGTGACCATGTGGACACCCGCACGGTTGGTAGCATCCCAATTGACTTCATCGATCTTGTATGGGCCATCTTGATAGGTAGCATAAAGTCCACCACGGAAGGTTCGGTGACGAGCCAAGTAAGATGCTTCGGTGCCATTCTTAGCGTGAATAGCGGGGAAGTGAGCCACGATTTTAAACTCGCCTTTAGCGACTTTACCAGTGTGTTTTAGTTCTTTTGGAAGCGTAGTAAGATCAAACATAGTCCCAAAAAGGAAACCTACTTCTTGGGCAGGTAGTTCTTGAACAGTATCACGAGTCTTGGCCATATAAGTTATTAGACCCTGCGACTATTTATAGTTTACTCACATAAAGTCATGAGACTCTTCCTTATTACGGAGAAGATTTTTCTCTTTGGCGACTAAGGATCGCTGAGTTTCTAACTCCGTAAAGGCTTCCGTGATAATATCATTGTTGAGAGCAGTGTCCTTTTCAGTAGCAATCATAAACGAGAGGGCTGCTAATTCTCGGAGGTAGGCTCCTGAATAACCTTCAGTTTTCTTAGCCCACGATTTATAGTTGATATCACCTTGAGAACAATTAGTCAGATACTTTTCAAAGATAAGTCTGCGAGCCTCTTTGTCAGGATAACCAAAGTTAATCCTAAGATCAAATCGACCGGGGCGATCAGCCAAAGCCCAATCTAAATGTTGAGGGTAGTTAGTAGTCGCCAAGGTGATAACACCTTCGTTTTCTTCGACCCCTGCCAAACAATTGAGGAACTCTCCCAATAGTGGATGATCAGATTCTTCTCGATCGATACCACCAAGAGTATCAATATCTTCGAAAACTACCAGTGTAGGGGCAAGGAATCGGGCCAATTTATAAAGGTCATCAATCTGTCCCCGATCCGTGACGGCATTACGAGTAACATAGATAACTGTGGAATCGGTTTGATTGATAAGAATACTACAACAAAGGGTCTTACCAGTGCCCGGTGGTCCAGTCAGGAGAATACCACGAGAAGCCCTCATGCCAACATCCTTATACTTAGGGAGATTGGAAATAAAGTTGATAACGTGTCGATTAAGGTTATCCATCGCCCCTTGTTCCAAGACAATATCTTTCCATGCTACTTGTTGATTGTCTAAGAAATCAAAGGCAGCCGTCAAAGATTGATTCTTGTAAATACCTTCCGTAGAGAAATGAGTTTTAAGATTGTTTTTCCAGATAGTGTAATCAAAAGTATCATCAGAACAAAAGTGATACATGATGTCTAATTCATAGGTGTCATAAGGATAAAAGGCAATAACTAAACCATGATTGTCCTTTTTGGATCGGAGATACATCGTCATCTTATGAGGAATCTTAATTCTAACTTCTTCTCCATCTTTCTTGATGCGCTCATCCAACCAGATCGGAGAGGCCTCGCCAGACATACGATTATTGTAATTACTGATTCTGACAATTTCATAATCACGATTGACGACTTCCATCATCGAGTGACCCCAGCCCACATAAGACTTACTATGATAAAAGTCACGCTTAGTTTCCACAGAATCTCCTAAAAAATCTTTTATTTGTTCGTCTTGAATATCAACACCAACAGATTCTGAAACAAATGCCCAGACATCCCGGATTTCAGTAGGATCGAGAGCGATATCTCCAACAGGCGTGTTAATAACAAATTGTGGTGGCGGTTGGTTAGGCATATTTTAGGATTGTGGATACCACGAATATATAGTTATCACTTATCTCAAACAAGCCAGCCTTCGTATATTTTGGCAGATTTAATTTGATCCCATAGTTGTTGATCGATATCGTCGGGTTTATCGCCAAAAGTAAAATATTTAGATCTCATAGCCAAGTTCTCTTGAAAAACCTTTTCAGCGTCATCACCATACATGTCTTTTAAAGGATGTTGACCTTTATTAAAAAAGCCAGTATCTCCGCCATAAGTATCGTCTTGTAAATCATGGTAAGCACCAATAAAATCATTCTGATAGCAAAGAAAAACATCATTAGTTTTTCGACTATCTCCTAACATCTTATGCCAAAGAATAACATCTTCTCCTGCAAATAAGTCTTCAGGGAATCCATCAACATCATTAAATCTGATTCTGCTAACGGCGACAGAACTTGGGAAAACGGGGTGCGTGGTAATAAACAAACCATGGTAACGAGGATGCCAATCTTGGTGATTAGCAAAATAATTGCACAATTTATTAGATGTAAAAGTGTTTTTAGGGGTGTTGAGAACTACGGTAGTGTCCATCGGATTCCACCAGATAACATACTGATCATCGGTGTTGTCGATCGCCTTGGCAAGTTCCTCCAAATGCTCAGGATACCAGAAGTCATCACCATCTAAGAAAGCCAGATAAGGATTAGATCCTTGTGAAACTGCTTGATTGCGAGCCTGTGAAACTCCCTTTCCAGTTTGACGTAGATAAACTACGGCATGACTATCGACGACGGATCGAAACTCTTTAAAGTGTTCCCAATCAGACGGGGTTCCGTCGACAAGGTATACCTTATGTTTCTTAAAAACCTGATCATCAATAGAATCTAAGCACCGCTTAATCAAGTCAGGACGGATCTTGTAGGTGGGAATGATGATATCAAACATAAGGGATAGTTATCCCTACTACCTATTTAAATCTATCGTGAAGTGCGTCAGCAACCAGATTCTGACCGATCCCAAAGGAAATGACTCCAGTTAATGCCCAAAAGAGGGACTTGGAATCATACTTTTTGACAGCCAGCATACTATGAGTGTGATAACCAGTCATACTTGCACCGATAACAGTCAAAGCCGTTCCCAGTTTAGCAGAAGTCATCCTCATTGTATCACCCAATGATCAACCTTATCTCCGCATTTGTGTAGTCTTTCGACTACTTATGCCTCATTGAAGGGTTAGATCGGTGTTTTCTGTGAAGAGTTACCGACTTCAAGCCTGAGCCTGAAGCAAGGAACGCTTATACCAGTCGACGTTACCCGGGTTGATACTGATTCCCATCTCCAACAACTTGTTAGCGATGAGGGCATCTGGGCCATCGTAGAGGGTATACTTGACAAAGCACTGAAGTTCGCCAGCAGCGAAGTTAGCAGTAGCAAAACTGTCACAGTAGAAGGTAACCAAAGCGTCCCAGACCTGACCCGGAAGGACGTAAACGTCAGGGTAAAGGTTGAAGGAAGGCTGGAAGTTAATACTTCGTGGGTAAGGACTTGCTGCGCCCGGGATACCATCGTTAGGGATGTTATCTGGGTCGAGGAAGTAATCTGTTGTGTTGATCCTGACTTGGACGTAGCCACGAGGGCCTGCGACTCCAGAAAGGATACCGTTGGTAGTTCCTGCAGTAATCAATCCACGAACAGTTTGCGTAGCCGGCATAGTGGACAAAGTGCCCAGTGACGGTGTCATAGCAATATCTTCGATAACTACGAACTCTGTTGCGGTTGTTTCTGCTGGCTTGGTGATGTTGTTACCAAGTCCACCGACGAAAATCGATGTGCGGTTTCCGAGGTAGCCTGCGACCGCTTGAGGTGTGGTTTCTCGTGCGGCGTCCCATTCATATACTTGTGATCTCATTGACATATTTTTTCAACTCCATTGTTTGGTATTTTAAATCCCCTCGGATTATGCTTGGCCTCCTGCGACAGCACGGGAGCGTTGTTGTTGTTCGATCAAGGATCGCTTATACCAGTCAACGTTGTTTGGGTTGATGGTGACACCAAGTTCCAAAAGTTTGTTAGCGATAAGAGCGTCTGGTCCATCGTAAAGAGTATACTTCAAGAAGCAGGAAACAATCACAGTAGAACTTGCGGCTGTTCCATCACGGCTTGAGTAAAGAATCTGGAAAGTCTGACCCGGAAGGACGTAAACGTCAGGGTAAAGGTCGAAAGACTTCAAGATGTTCTGATCTCCGACTGCACCAGCGGTTGCGAGAGCAGTATCGATGGAAGAAGGTGCACCACGAGGGTATGGACTTGCCAATCCCGGAATACCAGACATATCAGTAACGTCAGGGTTCTGGAAGTAGTCTGTCGTGTTGATTCGAATCTGAACTGCGCCACCAAGAAGTGGGGAAGCAGCAACGTCTTCGATGACGATAAACTGTGTGGCGGTCGTTTCTGCGGGCTTGGTGATGTTGTTTCCTAATCCACCTGTGAAAATATCATATTCACGGTTTGCGACAACTGCAACTGGCAGGTCACTGGTGGTTCGGCGCAACTGATTTGCGTTGGCCTGAAGGTTACTCCATTCGTATACTTGGCTTCTCATTGACATATTTTTTCAATCCTGCCCCTGAGGGCAATTATATATTGTCTTTGTGACTATATAAACTTTTGCCTGTTTTTGGTAATTTGTAAGGTCAGATAATTAGAATTAGTAATCCTGATTAGCAATATCCAAACCTTTCTTAGCACCGTAAAGCGATCCTGCCGTCATAACAGAGAAAGCAATAATTTGATTAAGTTTCATAAAACGAACTCCTTGGACAATTCCAAGTAGGCCACCGATCGAACCGATCAGAGCAGTAGAGTAAACGATAGAATCAAGAGAAGTAAATCCCATTTCTTTATAATAAGCCATAGGATTGTTGATCATTAAAATCAATCCTTAGTAACCCATAGCGGAGTAAAGTTGCTTAGCCTTGGCCATATCGCCTTTGGCATCTGCGACACAGGATCGCCATGCTTGTTGCTTTGGACTTCCTGTGGTCTTTTTCTTAGGAACTTGAAGGTGCTTGAGATAAACTTCTGCACTAACCGCTTTACCATTCAAACCAAATCCAGCAGATCCACCGGGAGTTAGTTCATAAGGTTTCTGAACCTTACCCTTATTATCCTCGATGATCTGTTTTAGGAATGCTATCTGTTCTTCTTTAGATAAACGATTCATGGATCCTTCAGGTTCTTCGGCGGGTGAAACTTTGCTTCCACAACCACAGGCTGAAAAGTAATCATCATGTTCAGAACATAGTAGTAGTTGTTCAGCAGCCATTTCTTCAGCATCCAACGGAAGTGGGAACTTACCCGATTGTCCGGGAACGATTTCAATTTGTGAAGTTATATCTTCGTTAAGATCTTCGACATAGTTAACAATAGTTTTTACCAGAGGTAGTTCAGTGGCTTCAGAAACCATTGGAACATCACGAGCCTTTCTAAAGAGAACGGCTAATCCGAGTGTAGCAGGAACTATTCCGAGAACACGACCAACAGTGACTGATGCACCACCAATAACTGGAATCATTGAAGGGATGGTTGCGACTTGGTAAGAAAGAACGTCTGCAAAACGAGTGCTAAAGAAGCCAAAACCGACCAAAAGGAGTGAACCTCCGACGGTATATTCGTTTACAAGGGTTGATCTAACTTTGTTCATGGTATCACCTAAGGGTATTACTACTTAGTGAATCTCACGATCCGTAATAGATAGGAACGCCGTTACCATTGTCTGGACCGGAGGAGTTTTCTCCCCAGTTAAATCCAGTTTCAGCGGCTGCTTCGTCAGCGATCATTCCGAGGAACGGAACGTCCATGCCAGCGTAGCGGCGAGCCAAGGTCACGACACCAACCGAAAGAGGCACGACATACATTAGTGTGCCAAGGTTGATTCCAACGATTGGGATTGTGTAGGATAGAACGTCCGAGAACATTCCACCAACAAGTCCAGCAGCACCGACTACTGTCAGGCTGGCTCCGATCGTCAAGGGGTTTACAAGCGTATTCATAATTGTGTTTAGCATATTTTTCATCTCCAGTTATTGGTTATTCTTTGTTTGGGTTTTCCACTACTTATAGTTTTACATTCCGAAAATGGAACCATTTCCTTCAGCACCACGAACGTGGTTACCAATAGTGGTGGAATAATTACCTTCTGCGCCATAGAATTGCATGGGCTGTCCAGCGTTAACGACGGTGTGCGATCCGAGAATATAGGCTTCTCCAGAATCTGCAGTAGTCGGGGGTTTGAAGTAAGGTGAAACTTCTTGAACTGATGGATCAGGTGTTCCCATACTCATAGTAGGTTCATCAGAACGTGACATAACGGGTGGGGTGTCCATAGAGTAAGTAGTCATTGTTAGAGGATTAACTCCTGTAAATCCAGCCATAGCCCCTTTGCCCAAAGTATCGGTAGCAGTAACGTAATCACTAACTGCCATTTCCATTGGGTTGGCCACAGTAGAGGATTCAATCATAGGTCCGCCGAAGTCTTGATCGACTCCGCCTGTTGGAGTAGCATAGATTTGTTCAGATCCAAAGTTCTGATCAACGCCGTGTCCAAGTGGAGCCAATTCTTCAATTGAGGAAAGCGTTAGTCCATCCATGCCACGCTCTTGCATTCGAACAGTAGATTGTTCAAACTCCCACTCTTCAGCGTTTTTGATATCAGAGTAAGAATGAGTAGCAGTTTCTTGACCGATTACCGATCCGCTACCTGATTGTGGAAGGTCTTCTGCAGAGTAGCGTCCGAGCATTCCACCGACAGCAGGGGAAACCATGCCAGCAACTTGAACAACTGAGGAAAGAATCAAAGCCGTTCCTGCATAATTCATAGCCTTGCCATAGGAATCAGGGCGAGATCGGGAGTTAACAATAAGATAGCCACCACTCAGAGCAGTAACCACAGTGCTACCAATATCAGCAGCACGGCCAAGACGGTAGAATGGTAGGTAAGTTAATAGACCACCAATAAATGCTCCTGCAACTAATCCGAAAGCACCTGCGTAGGTGGATTCTTCAGTGAGGACATCAAAAGATGATTCAAGATCTGAGGTTACTGGTGCGTAGTCCATAATATATAACTCTCCCTTCGACTATTTATAGTTTATCATAGTGACCTGCTGTTCTTGCGAGATCCGCCAGCCACCTTAGTTGGTGGTGCAACGTAAGCCCCAACCGCATTTTGGTTGAATCCTTCTGCATTTCTAAATCCACCTGCGTGAATGTGAGACATTGGGGTTGGAATAACGGTGTCACCCATAAAGTGATTCGACCTGAGTTTCTTAACTCCAGAGTATTCTGCGGCCAGATCCATTTCCATAACGTTACTTTGATTAAATGATTGAGCGGAAACTGGTGCTGTTCCAGCCATGTCGATAGCATCATCAAAAGAATCCGTGCGAAGAGACTGACTGACAGCCGATACTACTGGCTTCATAGACATAACACCAATAGAGGCGATTTCACGCTTGAGTTCTTCTGGAAGTCTGGAAGTCTCAACTTCAGTTAGGAAACGATGAGTAGCCGCCGATCCCATCTTGACAACAATAACTTCTTCTCGGCCACCATTTGGACGACCCATAAGTTTGTTGATAAAACCACTAAAGCCAGTTTCAGGAATGTATTCAATAAGGGTCCAGCGTTGATTAGCAGGCTCAAAAGAAACCTTGAAAGCACGACCACCATAACTAAGTTCTTGATCGACAGCAGGTTGAAGGGTGACTACTTCTCGTTGTTCTCGTAGCACTGGTTTGGCCAAGTTGGCTTCTCCAACGGGTGAAGTAACTCCGACGGAATCGCCAAAGAGTCTTTCTTGAAGGCTACCATTTTCAGTGAAACTTTTTAGTTCGTATTGTCCACCGAAGTTCGAAAGAACGCCGTGCATAGCCGAATCCATAGGACTCCTTTTCAAAGTGTTCTGGATCGCAAGGTCAAGATTCATAGTTATTCCTCAGTGGTTCTACTATTTATAGTTTTGTCCAACGACGGACCAAGTAAATCGGGAGTATCATAGCAGTAAGTCCTGTGGCTGCAATAACACCCATGCTAACTAATGGTGAAGTAGTCTTATCTTCTACCATTACAGTTTCAACTTCGACATCCATAGGCGGGTATCGAGAAGATACCAGATCATCAATCATAGTAGAAGTAGCAGGGATAAGAACTTGAACTTCTGAAGCAGGTGCCATAGTAAGTTCACGACGAGTAGTTTCTAAATCATCACCCGTGTAATGGGTTTGTGACCAAGTGCTGGCAGCGATCTGAACTTTACGGGGATAAACTACGGGATCTTCGTCGAGAGTAACGGAATTATAACCAGCAGAAGCAAGGTTAGCAATTACTCGTGACAAACAAAGTTGCCCCAAATGATATCCGGGATGGCCCATTGGTGGAAACATCCATTCTTCATATTCAGCAGGAACCATTTGAGCGACTCGATTAGATAATTCGTAGTTCTGTTGGGCTGCCATGACTTCTTCAGCCGAGTAAGCCGAAATTGGAGCAGACATAGTTTCAGGTTCAGGCGGGGTGACAGCACTATAATCTATACTTTCCCCTGCTGGTTCTGGTGGAGTTACTGGATCGGTAGGTGCTTGGTGCATCTCATCGAGACCGATTTCAACTTCATCAGTGATACCATCTTCTCTTTCGTCGAGTTTTTCCATGGCTTGCTTAGCCTTGGTCATGGCTCCTGCAGCGTGACCTGCCATATCAGCAGCCGAAGTTGAGGAATCAGCCTCCGTAGTTGGAACGGCATCTTTGACTTCTTCTGTCACATTAGCAGATTCTTCAATCTCTTCTTTGAGTGAAGAAAGTTCTGGTGATAGATCTTCCATAATCTTTAGTTATCATCACGACTATTTATAGATTACTGATGAATGGTCCAAACAGGATCGAGGTGAGCACCTTCGAAATCCATAACGTGAACAGGCAACGGGCCAAATGAGGCTGCCAACAAATTGCTCAAAGGTTCATAGTTTTGGAAAAGATGAACATAAGGAGATACTTTGGCTTCGATAACATCCTGATCAACCGCATCTAAACCAATAAGAGTAGTTTCGACCCCATTAAGATCGGTAGCAGTTAGTAAACGAGAAATAGTATAAGCAGAGTTTCTTGGATCGGGAGATCCCACAGTAAGTGTTAATGGAGATACACGGATTCCTTCGGCTCCATGATAACCAGTGTAAACATAGCCTGTGACTTCAGTAACATCCTCAGTTTCAAAAAACGGAGGAAAGGCTACGGAATTATTACCCCAGTGGATATAATCCAGAGCATCAAGATTAAAATCGGCTAAATCCGTTTCAGTAACGCCTTGCTCAGCATAATGCTTTCGGAACTTATCGTTGATGTCCATGGTGTATCATACGACACACCACCTATTTATAACTTGAGTTAATCAAATTACTTCTTAAGCAACTTCATACCAACAACTGCGAGGATCGCTCCTGCTCCAGCCATAGCAAGTGGGCTACGATACATTGGTGGTTTATAGCGAAGAGCCATACCATCAACAGTTTCTGCGAGTAGCACCATGAAATCATCAGAAGAGATGTATTCACCAACATCCATTTCGTCAGCAAACTCATAAGGAATGTATTCCAAAGGTTCAGCAGCATCAACTACGGATGGTGCGGCTTCGGCTTGACGAACATCAGCATCGCCAAGTCCACGGAAACCAACTGGTTGCTGGCTCTTAGCATTGGATCGGAGATCGGCTTTGATAGATCCACTAACTCCAACGTTGCTAATCCATTGTCCCTTAGCATTACGAGCCAAGTAACGGGAGTTACCCTTGATGTGATCGAAGCGTTGTCGCTTTCCGTATTTGCGACCTTCTGCATCCAGATGGATTTTATTAAGTCCATCTCTTTCTTCCCTCAGTGACTCAATCTGTTCTTGAACATAATCTCGCTCTTGTTTAAGTGCTTTTCTTTCTTCTGTTTCCATTTCGCCCCAGTTCTGGTTATCGAACCAGTCAAGATCGACTTCCTTAAGTTCCAGAATCTTTTCTTCTAATTGATTATCTCTATTATAAATATAGTTTTTCGGTGTTAGATCTTTCATTCCTTCAGCACCATACCATTGTGGAACGCTGTTTCCTGAAGTTAGGGCTGAGGATTCACCAAAGTCGTTAGGAACGACTGGAAGTCCGGGTAGGGCTGGTGAAAGTGCCATAGTTTGTTCAGCAGCATGAAGTCCGGGGAAGTCTTCTGCACTCAATTCGTCAGCACGGTAGTGGATTTCATGATCATAGTTGACACCAGCCTGACCAAGAGCGTTAGAAGTCATGAGTTGTGACATTTCAGTTTCAGCACCGTATTGCTGTGGAACACCGTGTCCACTGCCACCAGCAGAATCTTCGCCAAAGTCATTAGCAATTACTGGTAGTCCGACACCAAGAGCATCTTGTCCGCCAACTTCTTCGAATTGAATATCATTTACCATTTCAGCAGACATTTCTTCCATCTTGCCTTTACGGGCATTACGACGGTTGATGCCACGCATCTTGGATTCCATGATACGCTTACGCTTAAGTGCCATTTTATCAGAAGCACTCAATTCTCCGTCAGCACCATACCATTGTGGAACGCTGTTACCAGAAGTTAGGGCTGAGGATTCACCAAAATCGTTAGGAACGACTGGAAGTCCGGGAAGATTGCTGTTAGGCAAGTTCATAGTTTCTTCAGCGAAAAGATTCAAAGAAGTATCTTGGACATCGGTGATTAGATCGGCTCCAGCGATAGCAGCCGTAGAGGGGTTAGCAGCGAGAGGTTGAGAAACATCGAGGGCAACATCCGCAGGAGCAGATTCTGAAGCATAGGATTCAGCCGCATTGATTTGACCGAGTTCTTCTTGAAGTTCTTCTACTTTAGACTTGATAGCAGTCTCATTGTCAAAGATAAAATCTTCGATTTTAAACTTGCCGGGGGTTGAGGTCTTCATATCTTGAAGTTCCTCGAAAGTAGTAGCCTTACTATCGGCTTGACGCATAATAATGCTTCCAGTTTCATATTCTGATTCAGCACCACTATCATACTTACGCTTGGTGATTCCACCGCCAGCAGCAGTAGCCGCCACCATTACAGTGTTACCTTGAGATTGGATCGCCAGAGGGGTAAATCCGTGGTTGTCGGTTTTGTCAACGACATAGAAAAGAGCACAACGATAAAGTTTACGTCGATCATCTTCATCAGTCATAGAATCATACTGTGATTTTGGAAGAGTCCAAACGTTAGTGTAAAAATTAAGTGCGTCGTCACGAGTTGCAGGATCAAAGCCCCAGTAATCTTCCGAGAGGATGTAAACCATTTCATGCTTGCTTGCCATGCATGTTAATAGTCAGGCCGACTATATATAATTATCGACTATTGTTTAAAGATTTTCTTGAAAGAAGTTATTTCTCGTTCAGTAGTAGATGGTCGATATGATCCATCTCGGCGGGCATCGGTGTGTCCATCATTGTAAGCATAGATATAAGCATCAGATTCAGAATTGTGACAACCACATTCTGAAGAATAGGTATCACAGTCAGCACACATTAAGTAAGACTCAGCCATAAGAACTTCTTCGTCTACTCCCTTAAACATATCTAACAAGCGAACTAATAGTGAAGGAGAGCCATCTCCTTGATCACGATATCCTGCAGGTGCCCATGTTTGAGATTGTCGACGACGATCCATAGCAAGGCTACGACCCACATCTACATTTTTCATATAAGTGCCATCTTTACGACGACGAATAAATCGACGGTTGCCCCAGCGATCTAATGCCATTTTACGAGGATTGCCGTAAAAAGGACGTGGTCCTCTTTCAGTATAACCTGTTGGAGCGTTAAAGGATTCAGCATTCATGGTAGATTCCCACGTCACAGTGCCTTCAATTTCTATTTCACCAGCGTAAAATCCTGTGGACATCTCAAAAGATTCATAACCTGAATCGCCGCCATATTCATTATCCAGAATCATTTCTTCTACATAATCCCTAATATCATCTTCGTAAGTGGAATCAATGTCATGCGAACACTGATAAGATACATCATAATCCGCACCATTATGTTGACCTGTAAAGTTTCCACTGAATATCAAATCTTTGGATTCAGCATTAAAATCATCACCGGGCCAACATCGGTCACAACGATTGACTGTTCCACCTCGGGCAGAATGGGTTGCGGGGCGACCACAATCGCCACACTCAGCGACTTCTTCACCATCCCAATCTTCGGGATCCTCCGCACACACACTACAAATTACGCCGTTAGTGCCTTCAACCGAAG
>Ga0209666_1001085_pt1 | contig 20920 bp, 10 predicted proteins | sample SaaInlV_125m_DNA_FD_184679 | JGI IMG/M metagenome (GOLD analysis project Ga0209666, IMG submission 184679) | Marine microbial communities from expanding oxygen minimum zones in the Saanich Inlet - Saanich Inlet SI037_S3LV_10m_DNA (SPAdes)... | ecosystem: Environmental > Aquatic > Marine >...
CGGCCCGGCGCGCGCGGCGGCGCCGTCCACCTCCACCCCGAACGCGGCGCCCGCCGCCGGCAACGCGAACACCGTCACCTCTTCCGCCTCCGCGTCCACGGAGGCTTCGTACCGCTTCACGCCTCCCGCGGCGTCGAAACTCGGCGCGAGCGTCGCGGTGCTTCCGGCGCCGGACGCGGTGGTGTCGACGACGCCGTCGGCGGTGGCGGAGACGACGACTCCGAAACGCGCGAGCGACGCGTCCGACGAAACCGTCGCGGCGGTGACGACGTCGAGCGCGGTGACCTGCGCGGTGCCGTTGCCGTCGTCCTTTGGCGCCGCCGCCACGACGTACGACGCGCCGGGATACACCACGAAGTCCCCGTACGCGCCGCTGCGCTCGGGACGCTGCAGGTTATACGCGCCGCGTACCAACACGCGCGTCTCGCGGTTCGCGGCGGGCACTTTGACGGTTCGGCGGAAGTACGCCGGGGGCGGATCGGTCGCCGTGGAGATGGCGCCGCCGGGCGCGACCGCCGCGCGGAGGTCCGCCAGAGACGGCGGCGCGCTCGCGGACGCCCAGTCGGGATACTCGCTCGCGCGCGTCGCCACGATGTCCACCTCCCCCGGCGCGCTCACGTTCATCGCCACCACGAATGTCAGCGCGCCCACGCGCTCCACGCGCGCGCTCAAAGTGGGCGCGTCCCCGTCGCACCCGGCGACCCGAGCAAGAAATACCGAGAGCGCCAAGCACCAGCGCATCCTACATCCACCGCCCGCGCGGCGTCCCGCCGGCGCCCCGCGGGCGCCCCACGCGCGGGGCCCCATGCGCGGCCGGGTGTGGCGGAGCCGCATCGGAACGTTCGAGGCGCGTTGACGAGTTCGGACGGAAAGTGAAAAATAGAGCTTACTGTTGTGATGATGAACGCGTCGCTTCGACCTCGCGACGCATCGACGCGTCTTCGGCTTCGCCTCTCTTTCCGCCACGCACGCGCCGATCACCTCGCAGTCTTCACCGCCTTGATCATGCCGTACTGCATGAGCCCCACGTCGAAGGCGCGGTGCATGCGTTCCAGGCACACGATGTCCCGGACGGTCTTGTACCACACCTTCGGCTTGGAAAACACGGGGAGCGGATCCCAGACGCCCGCCCACACGCTGTGGCGCCACGACGCGATGGTCTGCCTGGTCCAGTCGTCCGTGTCGATACCGCCCATCTTGCCGGTGCCGCCCACCAGCTCCGCGTACGCGTCGATGGAGATGAAGTACGGGTGCGCCCACTCCTTGTACAGGTAGTTCAAGTTGGTCAGCTCGCGGGCGGAGAACGGCTCGTCTCTGTCGTCGCGCTGGCACCACGTCGCGATGACGAGCGTACCGCCCGGCTTGAGCACGCGCACCATCTCCTCGACGTACTTCTTCTTGTCCGGCATGTGCTCTCCCGACTCGCACGCCCACACCAGGTCGAACGAGTTGTCCGGGAAGTCCATCGCGAGCGCGTTCATGACCCGGAACTCCGCGTTGCGGACGCCCTGTTGCTCGGCCAACTCTTCGGCGCGCGCGACTTGCTTCGGCGACAGAGTGATGCCGGTGACGGAGGTGCCCTCGCCGAAGCCCTGCGCCAGGTGGCGAGACGCGCCGCCGATCCCGCACCCGACGTCCAGCACGGTCCTCGGCGTCTTCTCCGCGCAGCCCGCCCAGATGGCCATCTCCTCGACGAAATCCAGCTTGGCCTCGACGAAATCCTTCACCTTGCACCCGAGCAACGTGCCGGCGCCTCGCGCCATGACGTCGTCGTTGTAGTACCCGAGGTGGATGTGCTCGCCCCAATAGTACTCAAGGATCCGCTCCTCCGTCCACGCGTCGTACTCCCTGCCCACGGTGGTGTCGTCCATCCAGGGGCGGCCGGGCGTGTCCAGGTCCTTCTTGGCCTTGGCGTACGCAAACGCCACCGCCAGGCCGGCCGCCGCCGCCTTCACGACCGCGAAGAGCTCGGAGTCGCCGTACCCGCGCGCCGCGAGCGCCGCGCGCGCTGCGGCGACGTTGGACTCAACGGCGGGGATCGCGACACCCACCTCGAACGCGCTCGAGGCGGTGCGCGCGCCGTGCGACGGAAGCGCGGGCGCCGACAGATCTGAAACCGACATCGGCTCGGATGTTTCGGCGGACGTCCGCGCCGTCGGCGAGGCGGCCGAAGACGCGGCGTCGGACGCCCCGGCGCGTCGCGCGACTCGGGTCACACCGCTCGCGCGTCGCGCGGCGCCTCGAGTTCGACGCGCAACGGCGAGACGCGTCGCGCTCGCGTCCGCGGGACACGCGCGAGAGGCGAACATCGGACCGATCGTTGTTGACTGAGACGAAGCCGGCGCCGGGCGTGACCGCGTGCGAGCGGCTCGGGGAGTCGTGCGCGTTTTCACGCGCGGTCGGCGAACGCGGAGTCGCTGTCGACTGCCCTCGGGGGGGGGGATTCGAACTCGCGGTCGTGCGGGGCTGGTGGTGCGGTGCGGAGTGTTGACACTTCGTCGCCGATCGCGTAACGAACTGTCGTCGCCCGCTTTTGGTCGCGGGAAATGCCGACTCCCGCGAGATTTATCCCACAAGGTAAACAGTCTCGTTTTGCTGCACGAATAAAACGCGCTTTTTGTATGATTTCCAGTCTGACAATTACATCCTTGTAATGTCGATGTCCAAAGATGTTTCGGCGCGTCGGCGGCTCCTTCCTTCACGTCCGCCACGGTGGTCGCCGCCACACTGTCCCGCGCAGAGACCATGGCCGAGGTGGAAGACGCGCCGCCTCAGGATGCCGCCGAAGGCGGTACCTCCTCCGGCGGTAAGAAAGGACGCTACCGACGCGATAAACCCTGGGTGCGTACCCTTCCCCGCCGCGCGTCTCGCGCCATTCCCTCCGTGCCTCGTCCGCCGCCGCTGCCGCGAAAATGCCGCGTCGTCCCGCCGACCCCGCGCCCCGGTCTGACCCCGCGCCCCCCGTCTCCGCGCGCTCGTAGGACCACGACGGCATCGACCACTGGAAAGTCGAGCCGTTCACCAAGGAGGATAACCCCGGGGGTTTGCTGGACGAGTCCTCGTTCGCCACGTTGTTCCCCAAGTATCGCGAGAAGTACTTGCGGGAGGTGTGGCCCTCGGTGACGCGCGCGCTGAAGGAACAAGGTGTGGCGTGCGAGCTGAACCTGGTGGAGGGCTCGATGACCGTTCGCACGACGCGCAAAACCTTCGACCCGTACATCATCATCAAGGCCCGGGACCTGATCAAGCTGTTGTCGCGTTCGGTGCCCGCGCCGCAGGCGCTGAAGATCCTGCAGGACGACGTGCAGTGCGACGTGGTGAAGATTGGCGGTTTGGTGCGGAACAAGGAGCGGTACGTGAAGCGGCGCCAACGTCTGATGGGCCCGAACGGCTCGACCCTGAAGGCCATCGAGATGCTCACCGGGTGCTACGTGCTAGTGCAGGGGAACACGGTGTCGTGCATGGGCGGGTGGAAAGGGCTGAAGACGGTGCGCAAGATCATCGAGGATTGCATGAAAAACATGCACCCCATCTACCACATCAAGGAGCTGATGATCAAGCGCGAGCTCGCGAAGGACCCCGCGCTGGCGAACCAGAGCTGGGACCGGTTCCTGCCCAAGTTCAAGAAGAAGAACGTCAAGCGCAAGAAGCCCTCGAAGATCGGCAAGGGGAAGAAGGACCAGGTGTTCCCGCCGGCGCCCGTCGAGAGCAAGATCGACAAGCAGATCGCCTCCGGCGAGTACTTTTTGTCGCAGGATGCCAAGCGCCGGCGCGCGGCGGCGGAGAAACTCGAAAAGCAGAAGGAGGCGCTGAGCGCGTCGCGGAAGCGCCGGGAAGACGCGTTCGTCGCGCCGAAGGAGGACGCGGAGGACGGGGAGAAGAAGAAAAAGAGGAAATCGGACGTCGGCGACGACGACGTCGCCGCGGCGGCGGCGCGCCTCGCCGAGAAGGGGTCGGAGAAAAAAAGCGAGGAGCGCAAGAAACGCAAGAGCGCCGACGCCTCCGCGTTCGTCATGGACGACGGCGGGAAGAAGGCGAAGAAGGACAAGAAGAAGAAACGCGACGAGTGACGCGGGTGGGCGCGCGGCGCGTCGGCGGAACGCGAAAGCGACGCCGCGCGCGTGTTGTAAACGGTTGTCCGGAAAAAGTGTCTTGTCATTCTCGACCCGAACGCTTTTCGGCCTCGACGCCGAGTCGTCCCGACGCCCATTTCGTGTGACAAAAGTCGCGAGAATTGTCTGTAACCCGCTTCAAGTCGTGGCCAGCCTCACAAGCACCACCGCGCGGGGCACGAGGGTTCGCGCCTGAACGCGCGTGCGAGACACCCGTGACACGCGGCTCGCGGTGCGACGTCGCGGACGAAGCCTCCGCCGACCTTCACGGCAGTTCGCCGCGGTTCCGAGAATTGGTGAATCGCGGGCGGCTTGCATTCGGGAATTTGTTCCTCGTGAACACGCGCGATGCCGTTGCCGGCCATGAACGACGGGTCCGCGTCGAGCCACGCCTCGCCCGCCGCGTCTCCTTTCGGGGACGTAAAACGCCTGACGATGCCGACGTCCCCCCCCCGGACCAAGTCCGGCTCCGGCCTCCCCACGTCCCCGACGCGCGGGGATAAAAAAGCCTCGCCCGCGAAGGCGGTGTCTCCGTTCTACTCGACGCGCATGAAGGACACCTCTGAGACGAGCGCGGCGACGGCTCTGTTCCGTAAAGGCGCCGAGCAGATCGTCCTGGATCACGACAAGCAGGCGAAGCTCGCGAACCTCATCAAGGCGGTCACCGTGCAGAAGCAGGCGCTGACGGAAGAGCGCGAGCAAGCCATTGCGGGGTTCAAAGCCGAGCGCGCCAAGCTACGCACCATGCAGCAGAAGACGCTGTCGCTGTACGCCAAGATGAAAACGGACGCGATCGAGCCCGTCTCCGTGGACATCCGCGACATAGACAGCAGCGACGACGAGGGAGCCGGCGCCGTCGCGTCGTACGACATGGCACGAAAGGCGGGGTCCATCTTCGCGTCGCTCCGACGCGGTTCCGACGAGAGGCTCGTGTTCGACCGGTGGCGCTCGTGGGCGAAGCAGCACGCCGTCGCCGAGGCGCACGTGCGGCGCATGACGCGGCGATGGGAGCTCGCGAGACTGGCGAGGATGTCGCGCGCGTGGTGGCGTCTCGCCGTGAACGACAGTCGCGGAATCGTGGCGGCCGCGGAGATGGCGGCGACGCGCTCAAAAAAACGCGTCGGGCGCCGCGCGTTTGCGGCGTGGCGCGGCGTCGCCGCCGGCTTGGACGAGGAGGAGCTCGCGAAGTTGAGCTCCGCGTCCGCGAGGTTCGTCGCGGGCTCGCCGGCCGCAGGGCTCATCGCCATCGCGCAGCTGGCGAGGTCCCGGGGAGGCACGGACGCGGAGACCCGGCGGAGGATCGTGGCGGACGCCGTCGCCGCGGCGGACAGGTCGGCGGGCGCGTTTGACGTCGAGGACATCCTCGGCGGCGCGGAGGGCTCGGACCGGTTCCTCTCTCCGACCGAGGGCGAGGACGACGCCGGCGGTGATGCCAACGCGGTCGCGGTGCGAGCCGCGGCGATTCTGTTCTGCAAGACGGCGCGCGGCACGACAAGGAACGTGATGATGGCGTGGGCGGCTGCGGCGGCGCGCGCGCGCGCGCGGCGCCTGAGCGACGAGGTGAACGCGTTGCGTTTCGAACAAGCCGAGGCGGAAGCCGCGGCGATGGTCGCGGCGGAGGAGAGGGCGCTGGCGGAAGCCGAACAGAAAGCCTCCAAGTCCAAGTCGTTCTTGTCGGCGTTCAGGAGTCCGTCCAGGAAGTCCAGGGACAAGAGGTCGCCCGCGGTTTCGCCGACGACGTCGGGGCTCTCGGCGAGCAGCCCGTCGAAAACGTCCGCGCAAGCGGATTCGTTCGACTCCGCCGTCCGACTCTCCGTGACGACGCCGGCGACGGCGTCCCCGGCGCTCTCGCCGCAGGTTTCGCTCGAGTCGTCCGCGGCGTCCTTCACGCCGACCGGGAAGTTGCCCTCGACGGACGAAGAGCAGCCGGCAGAGCCAGCGGAATGGGCGCGGAAGCCGGAACGGAAAACCTCCGTCGCGTCTTCGTCCGACGACGCGTTCCCTCCGGCGCCGGATTCGCCGAAGAACGCGTCGACGTCTTCCGGCGAGTCCGGCGAAGAAGACGCGCTCCCACCGGCGCCGACGCAGAAACGAGTCGCCGCGAAGGCGAAATCTCCCGCCGCGGACGCCGCGGACGTCGAGGTGGAGACGAAGGATGCCGCGAAAACGTGGAGCGAAGATCCTCCCGTGGACGTGCCCGCGGCGGAGGCGCCGGAGGAGCCGGAGAAGAAGCAACCCGCGTGCTGCGTGATCATGTGAAGTAGTCGAGCGTTTCGTTTACGATGATGATCGGATCTGGCCACTGCGAATACGTCCTACTTCAAACCACGTTCACCCCGTCCCGGTCCGTGCGCGTTTCGCGCCCCCCGAACCAACGTCGAAACATGTTATTTCGCTCATCTCACTTTCATCTGGCTCGAGTGCCACTCCGTCCCCGTCCTCGCAAACCGCGTACGCGAGCTTCGTCACCGGGTGCCAATCGCTTCGCCACGTATTGTGTGCGTTAAGCCTGCGCATCCGCCAGTCGGCCGGGTACCCCTCACCATACTCCCGTTTGTTTTCATCGTAGTATGCCGCAGCCTCCTCCATCGAGGAGAATCGGACTATCTCGCGTCTTCCAGTCGCAGGATCGACGCGGTGTTCGTACCCGACGTGTGCGAACACCCCGTTGCGAGCGCGCCTCTCGTTTTCGTCCTCGACATAACGCAATATCTCCAAACAGTACATGGTTTCGGTCACGCGTGCGTTTGTGCTGTGCTTGTCGTGCTTGTGTGTGACGACGCACGCCGTGATGAACGGGAGGAAAACGCCTGGCGCAAAGTCGGGCACCCTTTTTTCGGGCACCATCGACCCACCATCGAGTACGACGAAAAGGGCGTCTCGAGCACCAACAATCCAGTCTCAAAAAGCCGCAAAAACATTTTTTGTTTTTTTCTGACTGTTCTACGTGCTGTCACATCAAACCACAGGGACGACAGCGTCTTTTCGGACAAATTCAAACTCGCTCGTCTTCAGTCAGCTGTCGCGACGCAGTCAGTTTGACGCGCGTCGAGACGTAGGGACGTCGCGCCGGATCCGTCGCGACCTCGGCGTCGCCGGAGGAACCGCGCGGAACGTTTCCCGCCGCGGGTGCCGGGCCCTGAGGCTCGAGTCAGCGCTGGTGGTCTGCGCCGCGCGGAATCCCTAGAAGAACGGGGCGTCGCGCGCGAGATCCAGAGCAGAGCATGACGGAGGAGGACAAGGAGAACGGCGCGGCGGCGACCGGGGAGGTTTCTAAGATGGACGCGACGCCCGCGGACGCGGCCGCGGGCGCCGCGGCCGCGGGAACACCCGCGGACGCCGCGGATGCTCCCGCGGCCGAGCCCACGGCGGACGCCTCGGACGGGTCCGAGTCCGAGGAGGATGACGAGTCGTCCGACGACGAAGCCGTCGGCCCCGACGGGCTGACCAAGTACGAGCGCGAGCGCCAGGCCAACATCCAGCGCAACAAGGAGCTGATGATGCAGCTGAGCATCAACAAGATGGCGGATAAGCTCAAGCCCGAGGAGACGGAGGCGCCGAAGAAGCGCGGGCCGAAGGGCGGGTGGAAAAAGAAACGCGCGGCGATGAAGCCCAGCCGCGGTTCGAGTCGCATCCAGCGTCTGCAGGAAGAGCGAAAGCACACGGCGTGGAAGGACCTGCACGTCGAGAAATCGCTCAAGACGCACCCGAACTGCTTCGTGGACCTCACCGTGCAGTGCCTGGGGATGGCGGACGCGAGCCGGACGTTCGGGGAGAGCCGAGGCGGCGACGAAGAGGACGCGCCGATGCTCCCGCTCGGCTTTTTCGCCGAGGGCGAGTTCATGAACGAGTCGCTGTACGTCTGGGTGGACTTCGAGGGCAAGCACCACGTGATGTGGGGGGAGTCCGAGGGCCCGAGGCAGCGGCACGTGGAGACGGAGGAGGGCGGGTGCGACACCGCCGCGGGCGCGGCGCTGTGCATCATGCGCGAGTCGCAGCGCCGGCGTCTCGAGCTCCTCGGGTCGATCCCCTCTAAGGGCGTCTCCGAGCCCCTGGGCCTCCGCGTGCACCACTCTAACCTGCCTTTGCTGGACAAGAACGCGCCCGCGCCACCGCGCGCGGGGACGATCATGCACTTCAACCTCCCCTGGGCCAAGCCGAGCACGTACGTCAAGAAACACAACCCCACGGGCCGCCCCCGCGGGCGCCCGCGCAAGTACCCGCTTCCTGGAACGGAGGCGTTTGCGTCTTCTTTGACCGGCGCGCCCGTCCACTTCACTAAGCCCAAGGCTAAGCCCAAGCCCAAGGCCGAGCCGTTGCCGCCGCCCCGCGCCGAGTGCGCTGATTGCGGGCGCAAGCGCGAGGACACGACGCGCATGCGGCCCGGGCCGGAGGGACCGCTCACGCTCTGCAACGCCTGCGGCTTGTACTGGGCGACGCAGGGACGCGCTCGGCCCGCGGGTTTGTTCGAGGACGACTACGAGCGCGTCGTGCCGCCCGGCGCGACGCCCCTGGTGTCCCTCGGGAAGCAGAACTGGGTGGTCATGCCCAAGAAAGTTTCGCCGTCGCCGGCGGAGGCGGAGGCGCGGGAGGTGGGAGAAGACGCGGAGCCCGCGTCGTCGCCGCCGGCGTCCGCGGAGAAGAAGGAGGATTTCGACGCCGAGATCGACCGTCTCATCGAGGAGGCGGACGAGGAGATGCAGGACGCGGAGAGCGAGGAGGACGACGATCCCATCGCGAACATGCTGGACGGCGAGGTAGAGGGCAACGACGCGACCGAGGCGAAACCTCCCGGCGAGGTGGACGCCGAGGCGGCGAAGCGGGAACCCGCCGCGCCGATATCGGCGAGGCCCGAGGGCACGCGCGCGTTTTTCCGGGACATGGTGAAGTGCGCGTCGGCGGGGCTGGTCACGCCCGCGATGATCGGCGCGGACGACTTCCCGCAGTGCGTCCCCGAGGGCGGCATCGCGCCGCGCTGGTGCCCGCACCTGTGGGCGGGTCTCCCGCCCCTGCTGGGCATCACCGAGGACGCCGCGTACGAGGTGAAGCGCTCGCCGCAGGACTCGGCGCTGGCGAAAGCCGTGGCGGCGGTTGCGGACTCGGACCCGGTGAAGGACGCGGGCGCGGACAAGCTCGCCGGGTACCCGACCCAGGCGTGGTACGCCGCGCGGTCCGCCGCGCTCGCGCTCGCGGGCTACGGCGGCACCGCCGCCGGGATGCTCATCGGCAAGCCCCCGATTTTCCCCACCAAGTTCGCGCTGCCGCAGATGACGCGCCCGCGCGTGTACACGGAGAGCGACCTAGACGCCGTCACGCTCTTCGGGTACGCGGAGACGGAGGTGCAGCAGGGTCTGATGGCGCAGCTGGAGAAGTACGAGCAGACGGAGGAGCGCGAGGGCGCGGAGGCGGCCGAGAAGCAGCGCGAGGTGGATTACGCCGAGGCTGTGGCCAACCTGGAGGCTGCCATTTTCTCGGCGAGGAATCACATGCGCAAGGCGGACGCGCGCGCCGACCGCGAGGCCAGGTTCGAGCGCGCGCAGCCGCGCATCGAGGCCGTCGCGGCGGCGGTCATCCTCTGCCCGCCGCTCCCCAAGGTGGAGCGGCCGAGCGCCAAGGGCCGCGGCGCCGGCGGCGCCGGCGCCGGCGAGGACGTCGAGCCGGCGGGGTACCTCACCGAGTCGGCGTGCGCGGCGCTCGACGGCACGGAGGATATCCCGACGCCTCTCGCGGTGACGTGCGGCGAGGCGCCGCCGGGGCTGTGGCAGCCCGGCGGGCGCCCGAAGGAGGAGCGCATTTTGGTGGAGGAGACCGGCGAGACGTACTCGCCCGCGGAGTACGAGCGCCTCGCGGGCATGGGCCAGGCGAAGAAGTGGCGCAAGTCGGTGCGCGTGCCGGGCGCGGACGGGCAGCACCTTGGCGACTACCTGGCGGCGCTCGGCGCGCGGAAGGGCGAGACGGTGGTCGGGCGTCGCGTGGGCATCTGGTGGCCCCTGGACGAGAGCTTCTACCTCGGCACGGTGGAGGGCTTCATCCCCACCACCGGCGAGCACACCGTGCGCTACGACGACGGCGAGTCCGAGGACTTGCTCCTGCCCATGCAGCGCGTCAAGTGGCTCCCCGCCGAGACGGGGCGCGCCGGCGCCGGCGCGCTTCTCGGCGCCGACGCGGCGGCGACGAGCGCGGCGGCGGACGAGATGGACGCTCGACGCAAAGCCGCCGAGGAGGCTCGGCGCGCGGAGGAGCGACGCATCGAGGAGGAGCACAGGGGCATCTTGTCCCCCGAAGGCCGGTACCGCGTGCACATGGGCGCGTTTGACTTGTGGGCGGCGCGTCCCGCGCAGTGGAAGATGCGCCACTCGGAGCGTCGGAAGTGCTTCGAGGTGCTCGAGGCGATTCGCAACGAGCCCGACCCAGACGACGACCCGGACGACGAGGACGAGCCACCGCGTTTACTCATCGAGCCCTTCGAGAAGCTCCCGGGGCCGCGCGAGCTCCCGGACTACTACGAGCTGATCCGGTGCCCCGTGGATTGTCGCAGCGTCGAGCGCGCGCTGCGCCGCGCGCCCGAGCGCTCGTACGCGAGCCCGTGGTTCTTCGCCGTCGCGGTGGAGCTGATGTTAACGAACGCGCAGACGTACAACGACGAGGACTCGCAGATCTTCGAGGAGGCTGGCATTTTACGAAGAGCGTTCCACAAGGCGATGTCCGCGCGCTTCCCGGGGCAGCCCCTGCCGAAGTCCGTCGCGGTGTACGAGTCGTGCGACGAGCCGGATTGGGTGCGGCCGCCGGGGTGGGCGCCGCCGATCACCGACGCGGACGTCGCCGACGAGCGCGACCCGTTCGAGGCGGACCGCCTGGACTTAGAGACGCAGCAGCGCGACGAGGACGAGGAGCGCGCGCTGGCGCGCGCGGTGGCGGACGGGGGCGCGATGTACGGCTCGTCCGAGCACCTCGCCAACATCGCGCGCCGGTTCGGGCGGCCGGGCCCGGGGCGGCCGCCCAAGGGGCCGCCCAAGCCGCCGTACGTGCCCACGGGGCGACCGGTGGGGCGCCCGCGCAAGTACCCGCGCCCCGAGGACGAGGCGCCGCCGCCGCGTACGGTCACGGTGGAGGACGCGCCCTTCGACCCGAAGAAACCCAACGCGCCCGCGACCGTGCGCGTCGCGGCGACGAGCGCGCACGCCAAGCGGCGGAGGTTCAGCGGCGCGCAGCTCGGGCCGGCGGCGTCGGCGGCGCGCGACGCGCTGGAAGCGGCGGAGGGCGCGTCGATGTCGCTAGACGCGCTGGTCGCCGCCGTGGAGGCGGCCAAGGCGCCCGAGGTGGCGGGCGCGCGCCGCGTGAACGCGGCTGTGCTCTCCATCTTGCGCCAGCACACTGACGTGTTCGTGGAGGCGCTCACAGGCGACGGCGCGCGCTTCACGCTGAACCCCGCGTTTGCCGAGGAGGAGGAGGAGGATCGCGCGCCGCCGCGCGCGCTCTCCGGGCGCGCGGCGAAGCGCCAGAAGTCGTACGCGGACTCGGACGAGGAGATGGAAGAGGAGGAAGAGGAGGGGGAGGAGGAAGAAGAAGAGGAGGAAGAGGAGGATACTCGCGCGATGACCCCCGCGAAGGTGGAGAAGTGCCGCGCGATTCTCCAGAAGGCGCGGGAGCTGAAGGTGAAGGGTCGCCTCGTCTCCGAGCTGTTCGAGCTGTTGCCGACGCGGAAGCAGATGCCCGACTATTACCGGGAGATCGCCAACCCCGTGGACTTCAAGTCCATCTCCGCGTCGCTGAAGAAGGCGGGCGGGTACGCGTCCGTGTGGGACTTCCTCATCTCGGTCGAGCTCATGTTCAGCAACGCGCAGGTGTACAACGAGAAGGACTCGCAGATCTTCAAGGACGCGGAGGCGATGCGCAAGGCGATTCGCGCCGCGCTGGAGAAGACGTTCCCGGGGCACCCGTACCCGGAGCCCATGTCCGTGTACGAGCAGGACCAGTGCGTGGAGCCGGACTGGCGCCCGAAGAAGAAGAAGCTGACCGTGGTGATGTCCGGCAACAAGAGCGGCAAGGGCGCGGCGCTGAAGGTGACGATGCAGGGCGCGGCGCGGTGCGGGAACTGCATCAACTGCCTCGAGCGCAGCCGCAAGCAGCGGTGCCTCGACGCGCAGATGCGCCAGAACGCCCAAGAGGGCCACGAGGGCGCGCAGATCGCGTCGGAGGGCAAGAACGCGTCTGGCGTGCGCATCGAGATCTACTGGCCGCCCGAGGACATCTTCTACAAGGGCAAGATTGTCGGGTTCGACCCGAAGATGTGCGCGCACGAGATTCAGTACGACAACGGCGACGTCGAGACGATGGAGCTGTGGCGCAAGGAGGAACAGGTCAAGCGCGCGAAGAACTGAGCCGGTTCGATTTAATACGGTACCTAAGGTACAACATATACGATATCTCGAGACGCTCGCTCTGGCTATGGACTAAACGTACCGCGACGGGACGATAGCGAGCGTCGCGCGTCGACGAACGGAACATCACGCGCGCCTGCGTTTCTTGTTCGCTTCCGCGTAGGCCCTGAGCTTGGCGAACGCATCCATCGGGCCGCGAGGGACGCTCGCCGCGGGCGCCGCCGCCGGCTCGGGCGCCGCCGCCGGCTCGGGAACCGCCGCCGTTTCGGGAACCGCCGCCTCCGTCGCCGCCGGCGTCGCCGACGCGTCCGCGGCGCGCGCGTGTTTCTTCTGCTCGACCCGCTTGAACAGACCGGCCAGCCTGCCGAGCTCGGATTTCTTCGCGGGCGCCGCGCGCGCGAACATGTTCGCCGGCAGACTGGTTCGCGCACGCGGCTCGTCGCGCGGCTCCGTCTTTTCCGTCGCCGCGTCCGGCGGCTGCGCAAACGCCGCCGGGACCCATGACCTTCCGGTGCCGCTTTTCCCTTCGTCTTTGTCCGCCGCGACGAGCGCCGCGTCTTCGCCGCCGTTTTCCTTCTCCACGCGCTCCATCATCAGCGCCATCGCGTGGTCGTCCGCCGCGTCGGCGTCGTCGAAGCGCGTCGGCGTCTCCCGAGGCTTAGCCTTCGCGGCGAAGAGGTTCGCGAACGCCAGCGGCCGCGCGGGCGGCTGCGGCGCGTCTCCCCGCCCGCCGCGCCCGCCGCGCCCGCCGCGCGGCGTCCAGCCCCGCTGCTTCTGCGGGCTCGGCGGCACCACGAACGGTTTGCGCGAGATGGGGTCGAGCCTCCCCTCCGCCACCTCCACGGCGACGGCGTCCTCGACGTGCGCGCCGAGAAACGCAGTCTCCGCGCCCGGCGCCGCCAGCTCCTCCGGCAGCGGCGTGAGCGGTCGAAGCCTCTTCTGGCTCGGGTCGTACACGCGCGCGTGCCTGAACGTCCAGAACGCTCGTCGGAACCCAGCCTCGTACGCCTCGGGGATGGGCACTTTCTTCTCCGCGCGCAGCGCCGCGAGCGTCGCCGCCGCCGAGCCGTGCGCGCACATCAGCGCGTGCGCGCGCTTGATCCCGATGCTCGGCACGTTCGGCAGAAAGTCGCACCCGCTCAAAACGCACAGCTCGAGGAAACGCGTCAGACACCACCCGCTGAAATCTAAAGGCGCGCCCTTCGCCGGACGTTTTTTCTTGGCGGCGGCGGCTTGTTTTTTCCCCCTCGACGCGCGTCCCGACGCGGTCGTCGCGATGGGCGCGTCGTCCCCCGCGCCGGCGTCCGCGTCCGCCTTTTTTTCGGCACGCGTCGCGGTCTCCTCCGCGGTTTCTTCTCGAACCTGGCTCTGCGCATCCTCCCGGCCCCGGAAAGCGCTTTCCGGGGGACCGGCCAGGACGTCCGCGACGTTGAGTTCCATCGCGGCTCCGTGTTTGTCGAGCTTGAACAGCACCGTCGGACATCCGTACGCGACGAGATCGCTGTCCTCGGTGAAGACGACGTCGACGCCCCCTTTCTCGCCGCCGCCGAGCTGCGCGAGCGCGGCGATCTGCGCGTCCGCCTCGTACGGCGCGACCACGAACTCGAATCCCTCCCGCTTCAGCGCGGCGATGAGCTCGTGCGCCATCGCGGGGGTCACGTCGAGACCCTGCGCGAAGAAAAACGCGGCGCCATCCTTGTCCCCGACCGCCATCTTCTCGTGGCCTTTCCGCATGCACTCCGCGCGCCGATCGCGGCGCTCCTTCTCCTCGCCGCCCTTCGCGGGCAGCCGATCGCCGTCGAACACGATCACCGGAGTCACGCCGAAGTGCCGCAGCATCTGCGCGCGGTGCACGCAGTACCGCACGTACGGTGGGTCGCGCCGTTGCTGTTTCCAGTAGTGATTCTTCACGCCGAGGTCGTACGCGCAGCCGTACATCCCTTTGTGCAGCCACGAGTACGCGTCGACGGCGGCTCTCTTGCCCCTGTGCCGCGACACCTCCACGGGGATCAGGTAAGGCTTGAGCACCTCGGGCAGGCCCTTGATGCCCATGGCGCCCCCGTCGCCAGTCGCGCGCCCTCGCGACTGACGTCGGCGAGGAGTTTCGGGCAACCAGACTACAAAAGCAGTCGGTCCCGACTTCTTCCTTGAAAATATTCAAATTCCGTCGTCAGCTCCCAGAGACCCTCACGCGCGCGCCACCATGTCTGCTTGCGGCAGCGGCAAATCCAGCAAGGGCGGCGGCTCTAAGTCCAAGGGCAAGTCCAGCAAGGGCGATGCCCTGCACAAGAAGGTGTCCATCAAGACGGAAAAGCACCACCTGACCACCCTTCGCGCCGCGTTACGCGATGAGCTGGGAGGCGACCGGGACGTGCTTTCCAGCTTCGGCGCCTTCACGAAGTACGACCGCGAGGGCCTGGCGCTTGACGTGCACTTCCGAACAGGCAGCACGATCACCGATGACGAGCTCGACTGGGCCGAGGACCTCGTGCACCGGAACCTCAAGCCGCTCGGCCACGGTTGGTCCCCGCAAGCGCTCATGGATGAGATGTGCGACGCTTCATCGCGGTTCGCCCTGGTCACCGAGCGCGCTCCCAAGTCCAAGACAGCGCCGAGGACCGGGAAGCCGATCGCGTTCGCGCACTTCCGTTTCAGCGTCGAGGGCGACGTGCGCGACGTCATGGAGGGCGTGCCGGTCCTGCTCCTCCGCGACTTGCACGTCGAGCCCGCGGCGCAGCGCAAGGGCCTGGGGAAGCACCTGTGCCAGCTTTTGGAGCTCGCCGCCAGGAAAAACGCCATGCACGGCGTGATGATGCTCACCCCCGCGGGCGAGCCCGGGACGGTCGCGCGCGCGTTCGTCGCGAGCAAGTTGCGAGGGTTCGAGTGCGCGGACGAGACGTGGGCGCCTTCCGACCCGAACCTGTCGACGTTCGCCAAGTCGCTCGTCGCGAAAAAGCCCGAGCCGGCGACGCCCGAAGTCGCGGCGAAAACCGTCCCCAAGTTGGAACACACCGCCGAGAGCCCCGACAGCGTCTTGGAAGCGCGCGAGAAGGCGCCCACGAAGGACATCGCCGAGCAGACGCCCGCAGAGGCGACCCAGGCTGAGGCGAAGGCCGAGGCGAAGGCCGAGGCGAAGGCTGAGCCGGAACCGGCGGAGCCGGCGCCCGCGGCGTCGCTTTTCGCCGCGTTCGCCGCGCCCGCCGCGGCGGAGACCGCCGCACGCAAGATGTCGTTCGCCGACTTCGGGAACGCCGCGCCCGACGAAGACGTGTCCTCCTCTGACGAGGATGACGAGGAAGGGGCCGTCGAGGACGCCGCGGAGGCGAAAGGCGAGGCGGCGGCGGGCGAGGATGAGGCTGACGACATCCTCGGCCAGCTCGTCGAGATGTTCGTCGCCGAGAACGGCCGCGACCCCACCGACGAGGAGATCAGTCAGTGGGTCCAGACCCTCAAGGAGGCGGCGGAGGACGGGCTCCAGATGTGATGGACGCGCGCTGTTTCACGCGAGGGGCCTGACGAGAGGAAGAGACGCGACGCGACTGGCGCGCGCGCGGATGTAAAAAATGACCGACGGCGCGTCCCGCGCTCGCTTCGAACGGAGACGACTTTCCGCGTTCCCGCTTCACCCTCACCGCCCCTCGTAGTACTGGTCGAACGTGTCCTCCGGATCGGGCTTCACGAGGTCCGCGTGTTTCGCGAACGCCTCGGGGCTGAGCTTCTCGAGTTCCTCCCTGGTGACGAACTTGAAGTCCCGGAAGTCGAACCCGGGCGCGACGCCCTCGCCGATGATCCCGAACTCGGCGCCCTCCTCCAGCCGCACGGACTTGAACGACCCGCCCCGCACCACCACCTGCGGCTGATCCCCCGCGGCGACGTTCGTCCCGAGCCGCTTCTCCACGTACGACCCGTCGGGTAAAACCAGGTTGTATATGAACGTGCCGCCCGCGTGGTGGTAGTGCACGTGGTCGCTCATGTTGTTCGCCCACCACTGGTGGTCGGACTCAGCCGTGAGCATGTAGTATATGCTCGTCATGACGTTTCGCTCGGGCGTGGGGCCGCGGTCGGTGGCCATCACGTCCCCGGCGCTGTCCGTCAGGCCCTTGCTGGTCATCGGCTCGGAGCCGCTGCGGTAGGTCTCAACGAAGAACCCGCCCTCGGGGTGCGGGATCATCCCGAGGCGAGAGATGAAATCTTCCTTCGAAGATGCGCAGGAAGACGCGCCGTCTCCTCGGGCGCGGCGCCCGGCGCCGGGCACGGGGCACCACGACGCGCCCTTCAGGTGCGCGCCGAGAAGCGCGCCCGCCGCGAATCCGGCGGCGACGCACAGCACCGCGCGTTGGTCGAGCGACTCCATGCCGGCGCTCTCGAAAGTGTCGGCGGCGGGAGGGTGCCGGGTGCGCCGTCTCTCGGAAAACGCGTCGGGTATTCCCTCGCCGCGTCAGTACGCGCCGCGCGATGGGGGACGCACCCGCGCACGTCGCCGTGGTGGGCGGCGGGATCTCCGGCCTGGTGTTCGCGCGGGAGCTCGCGTCCCGCGGCATCCGCGCCACCGTCTTCGACACCGGCGAGAAGGCGGTGGGCGGGAGGGCATCGACCCGAGACGACGTGGACGCTCTCGGACGGGCCGTGAGTTGGGATCACTCGACCCAGTACTTCACCGCGACCCCCGGGTCGAGGTTCGAGGCTATGGCGTCCGAGTGGCTCGAGCTCGGGCTCGTCGCGGCGTGGCCCGACGACCGCGTCGGCGTGCTGGACGCCGCGTCCGGGACGTTCGCGCCCTTCCGCGACGGCGCGACGCGGTACGTCGGCGTCGGAGGATTGAAGGCGCTGACTTCGCACCTCGCCGACGCCGAGCGCGTCGACGTCGTGCGCCCGAAGTGGGTCGGCGCGATGACCCCCAATCTCGGCGGCGGAGGCGACCATTTAAACGATCCAAACACAAACACGGGGGCGACGAAAGTAAAGTGGGACCTCGCGTCGAGTCCCGGCGCGCGAGGTGAGAAACTCGGCACGTTTGATTTCGTCGCCGTCGCGCACAACGGGAAGTGCGCGGCGCGTCTGGCGTCGACGGCGACGTCCGCCTCCGGCGCGAGCGCGGCGCCCAAGCTTTTGGCTTCGCTTCAGTGCGCGTTCGGGGTCCGGCCGAGCTACGAGCTGAAAAAGCAACGCAAACTGATCTTATCCTCCGTGTGGGCGCTCATGCTGGTGTTCGACGAGCCGCTAGCGTTGCCCGCCGCGAACAAAGACATGGAGGGCGCGCACGTCGTCGGCTCGGACGTCGTCGCGTGGTGTTCGAACGTCACCGCCAAGCGGCGGAGCGCCGGCGCCGCGAGCCTCGCGGCGTTTGGAGGGGAGTGCTGGGTCGTGCACAGCACGCCGACGTACGCCAGGGACAACAAGTGTCCCCAGGAGGCTGTCCCCGCGAACGTCGCCGCCAAGGTCAAGAAAGAGATGCTCGCCGCGTTTGAAGTAGCCGCGGGGCTCGAGCCGGGGACGTCTTCGCCCGCCGAGCTCCGGGTGCAGCTCTGGGGCGCGGCGAACCCGCTGACGGCGGCGAACGTGCCCGCGGTGTTCGACTCCGAGACAAACACGGGCGCGTGCGGAGACTGGTGCCGAGGTGGACCGCCGTGCGTAGAGGCGGCGGCGGAGTCCGCGATGGCGCTCGCGGACGCCGTCGAGTGCGTCTTCCAACCGGCCGCCGCGCGCGCGCCGGAGGCGGCCGCCGCGCTCGACGCGGCGCGAGTCAAGTGGTCGCCGTGCGCGGGCGCGGGCGCGCTGGGCGGGTTCCCGGGGACGGAGGCGCCGGCGATGCCGGAGCCCGCGCCGCGGGAGACGGGCTCCGCGGGCGGGCGCGGCGGGGGGAGGGGGCGCGGCGGCCGGGGAGGGGGACGGAACGGAGGGCGGAGCGGAGGGCGGAGCGGAGGCGGCGGTCGCGGGGGTCGCGGGGGACAGGGTCTCCGCGGCGGTCGCGGCGGCGGCCGCGGGCGCGGCAAGAAGCCGTCTTCTGTCGTGTCGGTCTCCGCGGCGGCGTACGCGCGCGTGGCGACGGCGATGGCGTGAGGGAGACGCGGCGCGTTCGCGAAGCGACGAAGGCGAGGCTGTCGAGCGAAAAAACCCGATTGAGCCTGAACCTGCAGTGGAAACCTGCTCCACGGATCGGGCCGAGACCTGAGCTTCGGCAGATAAGTTCCACGTCACGCCTTCGGATTTTCGCTTCCACGTAGAAAGCTCTCCGATTTTTTTCTCGAGATCAGACTGTTTGCCCATAGAGCCCGGTCGATGAGTTCAACACCAAAAGAAATCTTTTCTTCGCGCGAGTTTCTGCGTTGTTCACTTTCTCGCGACTCGACCTCGTCGTCAGGTCTCTTCGCTTCGAAAGGTTGCGCCTCCACAGTCTCGCGGCGCGCGAACACGGCAGCCCGGAGTCGAGCCGAGCGGCTGCGCGGCGCGCTCGCGCGTTTTCCCTTCGTCTGCGGACGCCTCGCGCGTACGCTCGGGCCAGGCGCGCGCGGCGGTCGCGCCCTGAAAAAGAACAATGACGGACGTGTCGTCTCCCGATGACTCGGATCCCGACTCTCTGGTCTCCCGGTGCGAGCGCTGGGTCGCCGCCGCGGTGAACGCCACCGCGGAGACCGCGTCCGCGTGTCCTTGCGACGCGGACCCGGACGCCCCGGGCCAGCCCGCGGCGTGCGTCTCCCTGGTCGCGCCGAGCGCGGAGGATGCGGACGCGAACGCGACCGCCTGGTGGTCGTCGCTCTTCGTCACCGTGCTGGGCATGGGGTTCTTCGCGCTGTCCGTGACGATGTTCGTGCGGTACATCTGGCACAACCGCTCGGTGCGCTCGGAGATGGTCATGCGGCGGCTCCTGGAGCTGATGGACGCCGGCGGTAAGCACGCGTACGTGGGCGTGCTGCTTCCCTGCGGCGAGGCCGCCGCCGCGAAACGGCTTCCGGACGACGAGCAGACGCCCGGCCCCGACGGCAAGCCGCCGGCGTTCGCCGGCGAGGACGACGCGCCCAGCGTCGGTTTGCTCCTCGAGATCGAGCGCGGTCTAAATTCCGGCGCTTCCGGCGCCGGAATAGGCGCGGGCGACGCGACGGACGAGGCGCGCGAGCGAAGGCGGCGACGGATGTTCCAGTTCGCGCCGGCGTACGCGACGCTGGACATGGAGCGGCTGCTGGTGTCGCGCCTGCGCGAGGAGCAGGCGGGGAGGAGCGACTCGATGGACCGCCTGCGCGACGCGCAGGTGCGCGAGCAGGAGCGGATATGGAGGCAAATACAGGCGGAGAACGGAAGGGCGAGCGAGGGCGGCGAGGTCGCTCGGGCGGGACAAGGGTCGTGAGCGTGTTTCGACATATGTCGCGCGAAAAAAAGAAAACGCCAAAAAGAGAGACGCTTTCGTTCGGAAACGCCGAGAGAGCCGCGCCGTAGAAGTCCGCGTCGCGCCGTGCGACCTCGTTTCGATAACACGTTTCGATAACACGTCACGCGCTAGCCGCGTCGTTCACTCCATGTCGTCGAAGAACCCGTCCTCCTCGGCGGTGGCCACCGCCGGCGCCGGCGCCGCCGCGCGCGCCGCGCCGCCGGCGTCCTCGTCGTCCACCGGGAGCGTGTCCATGCGCACGGTGTCCATCTGCATGGTGTCCGGGGGCTCCTCCTTCACCGCGGCGGTGACGGGGACCCAGCCGTCGACGTCGGTCGCGACGCGAGTGGGCTCGGGAACCGCGGTGTGCGCGTCCGGGCGCTCGGGCTCCGTCCGCCGTCGCCGCGCCAAACGCGCGTCCTCCGCGTCCGAAGGGTCTCTTTCTTTTTTCTTTCCGTCGGGGCCCGAGGGGCCCTCGGTCGCGCCGGGTCCGGGTTCTCCGCGTTCCGGCCCGTCACCGCCGGTGAGCGACCGCGCGCGACGCGTTCCCGCCAGGCGCGGTAGAGGCTCGGTAGAATCTCCAGCCGCGAACCCGCTCGCCGCCGCGAACGCCGCCGCCGCGGCGGCGGCGCGCGCCGTCCGGTCGGGGCCCGTCGGCGGGGGCGGCTTGGCGTCGGCGAGCGGCGGCGCGTCGAGCGCGGCGACGGCGTCCGGGCCTCCCTTTCTCGGCTCGGCGAGCGGCGCCGCGAACGCGTCCGCGGCGCGCGCGTGTAACAGCGCGTTCGTTCTGGCCAGCGACGGGTTCAAGGCACGCCACGGGTCGATCCCGTTCCCGTCGAGCGCGTCCACCAGCGCGTCGGCGGCGGCGGCGAGCGCGAGCTCGTCGCCGGCGGCGTTCTCCTCGGCGCGCGCCTCGTGCCTCGCTTCGCGCCTCGCCGGCGGTCTTTTGTCTCGCCGCTCCGCGAGCGGCCTGAAGGTGGACGCGTACGCGTCCTCCGCGTACGGCAGAGGCGTGAACAGCAGGAAGTCCCCCTCGCTCGTGCAATGCGGCGTGAGCGCGCCGA
>Ga0209666_1001090_pt1 | contig 20858 bp, 16 predicted proteins | sample SaaInlV_125m_DNA_FD_184679 | JGI IMG/M metagenome (GOLD analysis project Ga0209666, IMG submission 184679) | Marine microbial communities from expanding oxygen minimum zones in the Saanich Inlet - Saanich Inlet SI037_S3LV_10m_DNA (SPAdes)... | ecosystem: Environmental > Aquatic > Marine >...
TGAAGACGAATAAAACACTCGGTGAACTCGCGAGGACGGCGCCGGCGCGAGAGTCGTGGGAACTGGGCGGGAATTGTAATTTTTTAATCGCGGCGTCGAGGCTGGGCTTGCGAGCGTCGTGCGCGGGACACGTCGGAAACGATGAATACGGCAAGTTTTTGATCGATGAGCTCGCGCTGGAGGGAATTGATCACGTGGAATTGATTCCAGGAGACGATCAGGGCGTGCGCGTGAGCGCTTTGGCCGAGACGTTGATTTGTTTCGTGTTGAGCGACGGCGCCGGTTCGCACGCGTTTTGTAGTAGGTACGATTTGGGCCCGTGGCCGCTGATGCGGGACGTGAGCGACGTCTCTAACGAAGCGCGCGAGGCGTTGCGTTCGTGTCGAGCGGTGTTTCTCAACGGTTTTGTGTTCGACGAGCTCAAGCCTCAGGCTGTAGCGCAGGCGCTCAAATTGGCCAAGGGGAACGGCGCGGGGGTGTTTTTCGATCCGGGGCCTCGCGCGTTTACGTTTGTCGACGAGACGAATCCGTCACGCATGGAGGCATTGAGAGTGGCGCTGGAAAATTCCGACGTCGTGCTCGCGACCGAGGAAGAACTCGCAGCGCTCACGGGCGTGCGTGCGAATGCGCCGCCCACGGACTACGCCGCGGCTGTGTTCGACTTTCCGGGATCCGCGGCGGAGTGGGTCGTCGTGAAGCTCGGTCCCGAAGGCGCGATGGTCGTCACGCGCGACGGTCAAAGCGCGCGCGTCGGTTGTCCACGCGTGAAAGTCGGCGACACCGTGGGGTGCGGTGATAGCAGCGCGGGCGCGTACGTCTTAGGATACCTGCGAAAGCAAGCCGACGACGCGTTGGATTTGAGCGAAGTCTTGCAAACCACCGCGACGCTCGCGACGCACGTGGGAAGCGCCACGGCGATGAACATCGGCGCCGGTCGAAACGTCGCGAAAGCAGAGACCGTGCTCGAGCTCTTAGACGCGGCGGTGGACGGTAAGACCGAGGGGGTCGATCGAGGCACGGCGTCGCGCGCGCAAGCGATTCTTCGCGAGTCGATGAACGAGTCGATGAAACAACAACAAGCGCGATAATTATTGCATCCCAATCACTAGCGGGTTTCATAAATACGACTAGACATATCGTTACGCGATTCTTCCACGAGCGGGATGTTCACCGAGTCCAAAACCGCCCTGTACGTCTCCGCGTCGGCGTCGAACCGCGCGCCGTCGATTTGAGCGACCCAGCAATACAACCCCCCTCCCGACACGCACGCCGACATCAAAAATCGATGTTGGCCATCGAAGAGCTCCCACTGATAATACGTTTGCTTGCCCGCGTCCTCTCTCACGCTCGCCTTCGCGACCTCGCTCGCCGCCAATCCCTCGAAACCTTCCACGCCGAACGCGCGCGCGGGATCGATCTTTTCAATCGTCCCCAAATCCCCCACGCTCTCCAATCCCTCCCTCGACACGACGACCAGCGCGAGTTGATCGATCTTCGCCTCGCCGTCGCCGAGCAGTTTCGGCACCGTCGTCGTGTACCGATAATTCGGCCCGTAAGTGTCCGTGTACAGGACGTATTTATCCACCCTCGCGCGTTGCCCCGGCCTGTTCGCCCACGTCGCCGGCACCTCGAACGTCGCGTCCACGGCCACCCATCGCTCGTTCTTCACCGCGTCGACGACGAACGGTCGCGTCGCCGGACCCGCGTTCGCGCGTCGCGCGTTCGCGAGCGCGACCAGCGCGACCAGCGCGCGCCGTCGCGTCGTCGTCGTCGTCGTCGTCGTCGTCGTCGCGTCGCCGCGCGTCGTCGCGCGCGCGCGCGTCGCGCGCCCGCGTCGACCGACCGTCGCGGCGTCGCGTCGCGCGCCGCGCGTCGCGCGCGGCGTCGCGAGCGCGCCTCGCATCGCGCGCGCGTGTGCGGATAACGCGCTGACGTCAGATTGCCGCGCGCGCACGCATTCATCCATGGCGCTCGCGATGGCGCGCGCGTCGCGCGTCGGCGCGATCCCGGCGCGCGCGCGCGACCGACGCGAGGTCCGACCGCGCGGTCGCGCGATCGCGCGCGCCGCGGACGCGGACGAGCCGGAGTGGAAGCGGCGACAGCGCGAGCAGGATGCGCAGATATCGGCCGAGGAGCGCGCGGTGCGCGAGCGCGTGCGCGAGCGCATGGCGCCGATCGTGAGCGGAGAGACGGACGTCGACGCGGACGCGCACGCGAAGGACGGGACGGCGTCGTCGAGCGCGCGGAGGGAGGAACTGTCGAGGAAGATCGCGGCGGCGACGACGGCGCTGGAGCGAGGTTTGGTGGAACGCGAGACGGAGACGCGGTTGTTGCTGCTGGCGGCGTGCTGCGGAGAACACTTGCTGTTGCTCGGACCGCCGGGGACGGCGAAGAGCGAACTTGGACGCCGGCTGAGCGCGCTGTGCGAGGGAGGGCAATTTTTTGAACGATTGCTCACGCGGTTTTCGGTGCCGGAGGAGTTGTTTGGACCGCTGAGCATGAAGGGGCTGGAAAACGATGAGTACGTGCGGAAGATTGATGGATATCTGCCCAGCGCCAACGTGGCGTTTGTGGATGAAATTTTCAAGGCGAATTCAGCCATCTTGAACTCGCTGTTGACGATATTGAACGAGAGGTTGTTTGATAACGGGAGCGAACGCGTCGACGTGCCGCTGTTGTGCTTGGTCGGCGCTTCGAATGAATTACCGGAGAGCGAGGAGTTGGACGCGCTGTACGATCGATTTTTATTGCGATCGAGCGTCGAACAAGTATCCGCCGGTGGGCTCGGGAAGTTGCTATCTCTCGGCGGCGAGGCGGCGATCGGGTCCAAGGCGAACGATCACGGCGGCGTCTCGACGAGCGACACCCGACTCAAGCCGGAGGACTTTGCGAACATTCGATACGAAGCCGCGGCGGAGACCGAGGTACCGACGAACGTCATCGAGCTGATCACTGACTTACGAACGTTTTTGCAAGACAAGTGTGAGCCGCCGGTGTACGTTTCCGATCGTCGCTTGCTCAAGGCGGTGCAAATGTTGCGCGTCGCGGCGTACACGAACAACCGCGACGAGGTGAGCGAATTCGACACCTTGTTGCTCGTGAACGTGTTGTGGCAGCGCCCGAATGAGGCAATGATGATCAAAGATTGGATTTTAGAGCGTCTCGCGCAGGATCGTGGGACGAAACAGGTGCAGTATTTATTAGCGGGCTTGTTCGGCCGCGCCTGCCGCGCCGACGGCGACGCCGAAGAGTGCGCGCGATTGCTCAGCGAAGCGAAAAATTTGCGCGGTGTGCTCACAGCACAACTCAACTCCTTGCGAGGCGCTCAAGGGGGTTCTCTCCCCGCTTTGCGCGAACATCTTTGGCTTTCTCCCGCGGACGCTTCTCGCGCCGCGCAGACTCTCGGTCCGATGTTTTCCAAGGTGAGCAAATCTCTCGAGAAGCTCCTCGAAGACGTCTTGACGCTCGAGGTCGCGTTAGAGCGCGACACCGAGCCGCACATTCTTGCCCTTCTCATGCCCGATTACTGGGCCGCGTTCATTCGCGAAGGCCCGATAGCTGAAGTCCAGCCTTTAGGCGTCTCCAACGCGACCTCGGCGGCGCCGTGATTTAATCCCATCTCGTTGTTTTCAATTATTCGCGCGCCGCACACCTCGCCTCGCGCCGACACCGCTCGCGCTTCAAAAACGCAAACGCATGTCACTCACGGCGATCACGACTCGGTTCGCACGGCGCGCGCTCGTTCGCGATGCGCCGGCGCGGTGTTACTCGAAGACAGTCGGCGTCGGCGCAACAGACTGGGTGAAGGCTCGCGACCGCGCCGCCGAGGCCGCGTACGTGCACGAACAAGACCTCGAGTCACTACGCAAGATATCAAAAAAACTGCGCGATGTCCACGCAAAGCAGCACGGATATGATTCTGCCGTGGAAGAAATCAAACATTTGCGATACGTCGTCCCGGAGACGCGTTCGATGAGCGACGACGCGCTACAGAGACTTCTCGACTGGAAACACGACGTCGACGGCGGCGTCGCGGGTCAGCGCGGCAAAGGATCGACGATGGGGGTTTAGAACGAAGCGCGCGTTTATGTTCTTACATCAGTACTGATACATGTTTTTCATCATGAAAGTTTGCCCCGATAGACCGAGGCGCACGACGAGGGCGAGGATGGCGACGATGCACGCGCCGAGGAGACGTCTGGTGTTCTCTTGTCGCGAGTACAGCGTCGCGAATTCATCCGCGGCCTCGATGGTCGCGCGTTCCATCGCCTCAATTTTCGCTTTGTCCTTTTTCACGCGCCGCCGTAAATTTTCCATCTCGGCGTCCATGACGGCGACTTCCTTGCGAACGATTTCCAAATCGCTCTCGTGTTTGTCGCGCGCCTGTTTCGTCTCCGCGCGCGCGACGTTACGCATCTGCTCCGCGCGCGCGAGTAAACGTTTCAAATACTCCACTTGTTCGATCTCCGCCCTGAGCGCGGCCACTTGCTCGTTCGTCAACTGGTTTTGCGGATCCAACGCGCTCTCGATTGTCTTCGAGCGCGCCTCGGCGGCGATCTTCTCCGCCTCCTGCACGCGCGTCTCCAGCGCCTCGCGCGTCCATCTCGACTCTTCCAACTCTTCGCGCAACGCGTCGATATTCGCTCGCAACGCCGCCGCGGTCTCGGCGTTCGCCTCCGCCTCGCCGGTTTCCGCCTCCGCCTCCGCCTCCGCCTCCGCCTCCGCCTCCGCCTCGTCTCGCTCGCGTTTGATCGCCACCGCGAACACGCCCTCGGAGTCCGATTCCCCACCATCGCGCGCGCCGTCGTCGACGTCCTCGTCTTCGTCCACTTCGAGCCTCACCCGTCGCCCTTCCTCGCCTCTCTCCCGCGCGTCGTCGCCGCCCGTCGTCGTCGTCGTCGTCGTCGTCGTCGCCGTCGCCGCGTCGTCGTCGTCGTCGCTCTCGCTCGACAGCTCCAACGCCACCGACGCGGGCGTCTCCGGCGCGCGTCCCGTCGTCGCCGCGTCCGCGTCCGTCCTCGCGTCGTCGCTCGTCGCCGCGGAAAACGTCGCGTCGAGATTCACATTCAGCGCGTTCCTCGCGCGCGTCGTCGCGCTCGGCGCGCGCGCGCTCGCGGGCGAGCGCGCGAGGAACGCGCGCGCGGCCTCGAGCGCGCGCGACGCCTTGAGCTCGACGTCCGTCATCGCCGAAGCGCCGATGAGTGGCGAACGCTGACGAATGCAGAATGCCGCCGATGACGACACATCGCGACGCGACGCGCGACGCGCATGGCGCGCGGCGCGTCGCGAGCGCTGTACCACGTCCACGCGCGATCGGTCGACATCGCGCGGTTCCTGCGACTCGAGGAGGGGCTGCTGCGACACCGCGCGAGCGAGGATTGGCTCACGACGCTCGACGGCGCGGCGCGACGCGCCGTCGTGTTGGGCGTCTCCGGCGCGGTCGAGCGCTTGGTCGACGCGCGAGAGGCGCGAAGGCGCGACGTGAAACTCGTGCGACGATTCACGGGCGGTGGGACGATCGCGTGCGACGGCGACACGCTGTTCGTGGGGATGACGATGAACGCGGGCGACGACGCGATGGTGCGCGAACGCGAGACGCACCCGCGAAGAGTGATGGCGGCGACGGGAGAGGTGTACGCGCGGGTGTTCGATAAGTGCGGGACGTTCGCGCTGCGAGAGAACGATTACGCGTTCGGGACGCGAAAGTTCGGAGGGAACGCGCAGGCGATCACGAGGGGAAGGTTTTTGCACCACACGTCGTTTCTGTACGACTACGACGAGGACGCGATGGCGGCGACGCTGAAGACGCCGGAACGCGCGCCGGCGTACAGGAACGGACGCGCGCACGGAGATTTCGTGACGCGATTGCGCGATCGAGGGTACGAGCGCGATGAGATATTCGAACGCGTGCGAGGGACGATGCGAGGGATGCTCGGATACGAAATCGTCGACGTCGCGCTGGAGGACGCCGAGCGCATGGTGGACGACGCGGTGACGCGAAGCGGCGTCGCGCGTTGGGACACCACCAAGGTGTTGTCGTGGGACGATTAAATAGACGATGTCAGCGCGCGCGGCGACGATTAGACAGGACGAAGACGAAGGAAGTGTTTGTACAGTACAATATTGCAAGTATTAGACTAGCGAGCCGCGACGCGCCGACGCCGCGCGCGTCACTGAAACGCGATCGCGAACAAGACGAACAACACGACGGTCAAGAAGAAAATCACGCAAAGCTGTCCGCGCAGACCGACCTTTTTCAAAACATCTCGCATCTTTCGCTCCGCCGCCGCCAACCTCGCGTTGACGCCGTCGACGTCTTCGTCCAAGTCCTCCAACATTTTCGACTGCGACGCGAGCTCCTCGCCGATGGTCAAACCGACTTGTCCGATGCGCGTTATGCTCGCCGATATGTCGTCCAGATCCTCGTCTTGCCTTCGCACGAGCAACTGTTGATGATCGTCGAATCCCGCCTCACCGACGCCCGCGTCTCCCGCCGTTCGCGTCGTCGTCCCGTTCGCGTCGCCGTCGCCGTCCCCGTTCGCGCGTCCCGCTCGAGCCCTCGCGCGCGTCGTCGCCATCGCTTCGTCCACCGCCTCGCGCGCCCGCGCGCTCCACCGTTTCCTTTCGTCGATCTCGCGCGCGTCGAGCTTGTACCGCGCGCTCTCGCGCTCCGCGACCGCGATCGCGCGGTCGAGTTCGTCGAGCTCCCAGCGCGCGCTCTCGATGTCTCGCTCGAGCGCCGCGCTTACCGTCGCGCTCGCGGCGCCGCTCCGCGCGCGGCGCGCGAGGTCGTCGACGTGGCGCGCGATCTCGTCGCGCACGACGTAGTACGGGTCGTTCGCGCGGTCGTAGCGACGCGCGTCCGTCATGACGATGCGGCGACGCGACGCGATGCGTCGACGAATGGCGACAGAGCGGCGCGCGCGGGCGTCGAGCGTCGACGCGCGCGCGGTCGAGGCGCGGACGACACCGCGATGGACGACGCGCGAGACGCGACGGGCGGCGAAGGCGCCAGAGGGCGGTGTCAGAAGCTCGCGAAGGCGTTGCGCGGACAGCTGGCGAAGAAAGCGTACGACGCGCTGCGCGCGCACGCGCGGGCGTTTCAGCGCCGGGAGGTGACGGCGTCGGAGTTCGCGAAAGTGTTGGTGGAGTGCGCGCGGACGGGGGGGTTGACGAGGGCGACGGCGCGAGAGGTGATCGCGACGACGCCGTCGGCGTTGGACCGGAGGCGGCTGCGAGAGTGCGTCGGACGGGATTTAGACGACGACGCGGCGGTGAAATCGACGCGTGAACGAGAGAAAAAGCCGCACGGATTTAAGACGGAGCGTCTCGGACCAGGATTGGTGTGCTTGAGGAAGTTTTTGAGCGTGGAGGCGCAAATGTGGTTGGCGAGCGAATCGTTCGCGCTCGGCGAATCAGAATCCGACGACGCCGCGCGCGGACAAGGTTTCTTCGCGAAGATGGGAGATGGGACGTTCAAGCTGAATCAAGGTAGTCGTGGGCGGATGATCCTCGAACCCGATGCGTTTCCAGACGGGATTTTGACGCAGATGTGCGAGGACGCGGTGGCGGCGGCGTGCGCCGCGGACGCCGAGATGCCGACAAATATGAACCCGACGACGTGCCTGGTAAACTTTTACAAAGACGGCGCCGAGTTCAAGTGGCACAAAGATAGTGAAGATCCAAAGCTCGTAAAATCGCGCACGGGTCCGCCCATCGTGAGTTTCTCCGTAGGGCTGAGCGGCGACTTTGGGTACAAATATTCGTTTGACGATCCCGAGCACAAAGTCGTGCGCCTGAACTCGGGCGACGTCTTGCTCTTCGGCGGCCCTTCGCGCATGATCGTGCACAGCGTGTTAAACGTGTACCCGGGATCGATGCCCGGTCACTTGCGTGGGAAAATGCTCAACGGTCGCTTGAACGTCACTGTGCGAGACATCGGTTGCGGCGTCATCGACGCCAGCCAATTCCCGGCGTACAGAGTCTCCTACGACGGCGTCCAGGCCGACGGCAACGTCTGAGTGATCGACGCAGCCAGTGTTATTAGACGTAGCTCCCGCGCGGCGCCGCGCCGTAGTTTTATGCGAGAGATAGACCGCGCCACCGACTGCCGGCGCGACGCGCGCCGGCGCCAGCCGCACAGCATGCCCGCCCTCGCGCTCGACGACCGCGATCTTCGCGGCTCCGTCGCGCTCAGCCCCGACCGCACGCGCGCGCTCGTGCGCGATGGCGTCCATCTGACGCTCCGGCGCGCCGCGCGCGTCGACGAACGCGTCGGGAAGGCGATACAGTTTGAAAGCACAATCGCGTCTGTCGCTTGGCACGCGACGCGCGACGTCTGCGCGGTGGTCCTCGACGACGGCACCGCGTGCGTCGTCACCGTCGACGACCGCGGGTTGACGCTCGAGCGCGTCGCGCGCGGCATCGGGGCGTGCTCGCGGGCGTTCCGCGCGGGCGACGGCGCGCTCGCGTTCGCCGGCGACGGCGACGCGTCGACGACGATGCTCGACGACCGAGACGGATTCGACTTCGTTCGAATCGCGCACGCGAGGAAGAGTAGCTCCAGATTTAGCGCGCACGCGCGGTCGCGAGATGGACGGTGGATGGCGTTCGTGACGCGCGACGAAGAAGCGCGCGAACGCGTGGAGGTGTTCTCGGCGACGGCGCCGTACGAAGGCGCGATCTCGTTTCGCTTGCCTCCGGGCTTCGATGCGCAGATGATCGAGTTTGGCGGCGCAGGGGGGCAGGAGATTCTAATTTATGACGATTCGTGCGCGGTGGAGGCGCGACCGGCGCTGGAGATTTTTTCGGCCGAAGGCCTCCGGCGAGCGACGATTCGAGGCGCGTCGGCGCCGAGCGTTCGGGCGAAGGATGGACGTCTCATCGTCACGTGCGTGTCGAACGAGGCCCTGTTATGGATCGATGAATTGACTTGGCGGATCACGCGCGCGCTCACGCACCCGCTGACGTGCGACGCGACGGCATCGACGAGAATTTTCCGCGAGTCTCAGCGCGGAGACGGATACGAAAAAGTCGCGCGGTTTGAACAGAAAACTTTGGCGTGCGACGCGCGAGGTATCGAACGAGCGGGCGTGCGACTGGCGCTGAGTTCGTGTAAGACGATGCTCGCGACTCTGTGCGCGAGCCACAACGACAAGGTTTTATTTCTATGGCCGGCGTCCGGGAACGACGCCGACGACGGAGCTCCGCTCGCCGTCTTCGTTCACAGAAAACCAATCATCGACTTCAGGTGGTTCGAAGACGACGACCTGGACGGTAGATCACGCCTCGTGTTTCTTTGCGCAGACGAGCCGGCGCTTTATTCTTTCGTCCCGGGCATGCTCGCGCCCGCGCGAGTCGCGCTCGAGCGCGCCGCCGCGTCGTTTTCGCCCCGCGAAATCGTCGGCGCTTCGCTCGAGCGCGCCGACGTCTTCATCGTGGCGAGCGCGTCGAAATCGTTCGTTCAACAGGCCGTTCGCGCGTAGCCCATCGTTCGATCGTCGCGCGGCGCGATCGATCGAAATCCTCCGCGCGCCGCGCCGGGTCAGTCAGGGCTCCGCCAACCGTTGTAACACCCACTCCGCACATTCCGACGCGTCATGGCGCCCGCGCGCGACGCGACGGAGTCCACGGCGCTGCTCCGCGCGGCGAACGAGCTCGACGTCGCGCGTCACCGCCGACGCCGCGCGACGATCGCGTCCGTCGCCGTCGTCGCCGTCGCGGTCGCGTCGATCGTCGCGCGCGGGCGCGCGTCTCGCGAGGGCGCCGGCGCGCCGTTCGAGGTGCAGTTTCAGGTCGACGTCGGGTGCATCGAGCTCGACGTCGTCGATCGCTCGCCGATAGAGGACTTCTACGGGTCCGACATCGCGAGCGTGCGGTTGCTGCGACGAGGGGACGATCCGATTGAAGAGTTCGGCGGCGCGAGCCGACGCGCGGGCGGGGTCGAGCTGACGCAGAGCGGATGGTCGACGATATACGTCGGCCGAGCGCGCGTGCGCGCGGGAGAGGAGATCGGGTTCGGGCTGGTGAACGCGCGAGGCGAGACCATCTTCGAACTGGGGTACAACAAGCGGTTTCCGGCGACGGGCGAACTCGCGAACGCGACGTGCCTGGCAAACGTCCCCGCGGGCGGGGGCGTGTACAGAAATCGCGTGATTCCGAAAAGGTCGAGCATGCGGCTCGTCGACGGCGTGCGTCGATTCGAGACGACGTGGGCTGGATGTCTCGAGCGGTGCCCGCTGACGGTGAAGCTCATCGCGTGCACCGGTCCGGCGACCGGCGACGAGGACAACGTCTGGGGAATCGAAGAATCGGTGGCGAAAACTGATGTCTGGCGTAACTACAAAGGTCACTTTACCTCGGTGAGTTCGGGAGAGTTCAACACGTGGGGTTTAAATACCGTGACTGGAACTCTCGCCTGGACGCGTAACGCCGACCTCAATCAGTTCTCTCGCGATAACTGGAATACGGCAACCAACAATCCCGTAGCCAACGGCGTCGCCCAAGGCACCATGGTTGACTTTGACGCGGGCTACGATGCGCTCATCGGAGTCACGGACACGAGTATAAGCACCTCCGGCGGATACATGTGGAGTCGTCCCGTCGACGGCTCGGGCGATTGGGGTTTCGCCGATGACGGCAACGGAAGAGGTGTCCAAGTGACCATCGGTCGCACGCACCACTTTCACATGAACAAGTTTCACAATATGTGGAGCGCGGAACTGCCTAATGGCGGATGGGTTCATCAACACGTAAGCACCGTCAAGCAGGTCGAAGTCGGCGATTCGGACGCGTTCGTCGTATACCAAGATGGAAGGACGCTGAAACGAAAAGCCTCGGACATGACCGGCGACTGGTCCACAATCTCCATTCCGAGTGCGCTCTCGACCGCAACGATCAGTCAAATCACCGTCGGCGCCACCGCGCTCTGGCTTCTCGACGGCAACGGCAATCTCTGGGGCTGTGACCTTCCTTGCAGAGACAGCGGTGGCTTCGTTCGCGCCGCCAACGCGCCCGCAAACATCATCTCCATCGACGCCGGCAAGGTGATCCACAACGTCCCGAACTAGGGACGTCTCGTTTCGAACGAAGAACAGTTTTCCTCATGACGAGTGACCAACACCACTCGGCAGTTTTGATCATTTTCAATATTAAAACTGACCGTCAACTCACCGCGACCTACGCCCGCTTCCGCCTCGAAGACGCGCTCCTCGCCGTCTTCGCGTCGACGAAAATCTTCCCCTCTCCGATCGTGCACGACACGATCCACAGCGGTACGACGAGATACGGCGAATACACCCCAATCAATTTCCATCGCTCGAGCTCGCTCGCGATCGCGTCGCTCTCCAAAATGTATTGCAAAATCGGCGCGAGCGTCGTCGCCGTGTGCGCGCCGTACGCCAACAACCACCCCTTCGCGCCCTCATCTCTTCGACGCAGCGCCGATATCGCGACGAAGAAGAACGGCAGTTGGAACACGAGCTCACACATCACCAAACTCCGCAACCACGCGGGCTGGTGCGCCATCAAGACGTCGTTATTCGTGGAGATGTGCCAACGCAGGGCGTTTCGCGCAAACTTCGGGACGACGCGCGGCGGCAACACCACCTGCGCGTCGATGAGCATCGTGGCGGGGATGTGGGTGACGAAGTACGTCAGGAACACCTTGCGCGCAAGCTCGGAGATCGCCATCGTCGCCGAGGTTTGAAGTGTGCAGCTTCGGGACCGCGAGCTCGAGCTCGCGGTCCAAACAAATCGAGGCGCGGTGACGGCGCGGTACAAACAAATCGATGAACACTACAACGCGACGCGACGCGAGGCGATCACTCGTACGAGTACGTGTCGCGCATGTCGCGTAGATCGTTCGTCTCCGGCGCCGGACGCCCCGCGGCGGCGTCGAATAATTTCTCAAACCAAAGTCGCTCTTTGTCGCTCCACTTCGGATCGAACGCGGCTATGACTGGGAGGATTTCCCACCCGATCGCGATGCGAAGCTCCTCGGCGCGCGCCCTCGCGAGATTCGTATCGAACGCCACGCCATCGGTGTAACTCAATCGAAACACCCCGCGATTCTCGGCGTTACCGCCGCGCTGCGCCACGCGCACGTCGACCACTTCGTCGTTCGCGATGAACAGAAATTCCGCGTCGAACACGCCGACGCCCGCGACGTCGACGTCGTTCCCGTCGAGCGCGACCTTCGCCCCGAATCCACCGTTCGCGTCGTTTCGCGTCTTGGGCGCGAGCGCCAACCGCACGTATCCGCTCGATTCGTCGTACGCCTCCGCGCGAGCGACGAACGACAACCCGTCGCGCGCGCGCCCGTCGCCCGTCCTCGCCCCGATCCCGCTCCCGCGCTGCGACAGCGCCCTGCCTCGCGGCGTCGCGCGTCCCGTCGCGACGTCGACGAGGCGTCGCATCGCCGTCGCGCGGTCGCCCTCGTACGCCCACGGCGCGACGAATCTCTCCGCGTCGTCGTTCTGCGAGGACACGCACGACGACGACGCGCGATCGCACGAGTTCAGGTACCCGTTGTACTCGCCGATGCAATCCGCGCACGCGCCGACCGCGGGCGATTCGCCGGCGTCGGCGAACGCGTCGGCGTCGGCGAACGCGTCGGCGCGCGCGCGGCCGGGCGCGACGAGCGAGACCGCGGCGACGAGCGCGGCGCGACGCGTGAGCGCGACGACGCGCGCGCGCGACGACGAGGACGTCGACGTCGACGTCGACGCGCGCGCGGGCGTCGGGCCGGAGGCGCGCGCGCGCGCGAGCGACATCGTCGGCGCGATGTGACGCGCGCCGGCGGTGCGCCGAACGAGCCAACGCTAATCCTAAACTAAACGATTGAATCCTAAACTAAACGATCGAGACGTCGACGCTCGAGCGCGTCGTTACGATGAGGCGAGAATGCCGAATCGGAATCCCTCGTCGCCGGGAACGGCGGCGCACCAAACTTGGAGCGATGGAGCGCGAGAGCGTTCCGGAACGATGAGAACGCCTTGACGACGTCTCGCGATGGAAAAGGGCGTGGCGAACGCGTCGCGTTCGGGATCGAACGGATCGACATCGTCTTCGGCGTCGATGTAGACGACGACGGCGTCGAACGGGGCGTCCGCGCGGAGCGTCGCGACGGCGCGAGCGCCGACGGCGAAGGAGGACGATTCGTCGCCGAATTCAAAGAGCGTCTCGGGCGAGGTCGCGACGGCGTCGGCGTCGTGCGGACCGCCACCGAGCTCAAACACGTGGAACCATGAAATCGGAGCGTCGAACTTTTCGCACCCGATCGGTGCGTCGTCGGGCAAGTCGTCGTCTTCAGGACGCAAGAGCGCGTTGGCGCTCGACAAATCGACGCCGCACACGACGCCGAGTCGCGCCTTGCTCGCGACGAATTCGGGCAAACGCATCCCAACCGCGCGAAGACGGTACGACGTGCTCTCTCCCCGCGCGCACCGTCTCAGTGGATCGAGCCAAGGCGCTTCGACGGGCGGGTCCGGGACGCCGGCGGCGTCCGCCCGAGCGCCGAGAGTCTCGGACGTTTGAATCCCGATTTTCAGCGAGTAATCGTCGTGCGTGGCGACAAAGCGCACCTTTCCATCGCCATTCAAAATTCCACCGCGCGCGTGTTCGGGAACGACGAACAAGACTTGCCGCCAATGGTGCGTCCAGGGAGCGTCGGGCGTCGGACGCGTCGAATACCGGGCGTCGCCCTCTGAATCGACGTCCACCTCCCACCACACCAAAACCGCATCCGCGCGCCCGGCGGTGTCGACGACTTTCCACTCGCGTTCCCACGTCGCGGCGCGTCCTTCCTCCGGCACGTTCTCGAAATCGAACTCGTGCGCCAAGACGTCGTCGGATAACGATTCCATCTCTCGTCTCCACGCGCGCGCGTGCGCCTGCCTCGCGCTTCGACACCACACCACCCCCTCCCCCGCCGCGCTCGCCGCGTCACCGATCGCACCGTAATATTTCGCCGCCTTTTCGCATCGCACCAACCTCGCGTGCGTCCTCCCTCGTCTCGGTATCGTCGCGCCTCGTCCGCGCGTCAGCCTTCGTCTCGCCTCGCGCGCCGTCTTCAACCATCCCTCTCCCACGAGCTCCGAGTCCAACAACTCCGCGCACATCACGTCAAACCTTTCGTTCTCCGTCTCGCACACCACCTCATCGCTTCGCGCGCACCGCACGTCGATCCCGTCGCCGCCGACGATTTTTCTCGCCAGCGCCGCGCACGGCGCGTACTCCTCCACCGCCACCACGCCTCCCTCGCGTCCGCACGCCCGCGCGAGCATCGCCGCGAGTATCCCAGTGCCCGCGCCGACGTCCACGCATCGATCGCCTCGCGCCACGTCGCGTTCGATCGCGCGCGCGAAGGCTCGGTTTCGCCGCCCGTCGTTCAGCATGTCCAGCCACGTCGTCGTCGTCCACAGCGCCGCGGCGACGTCGCGCGTCGCGTCGTCGTCGTCGTCGTCGACGTCGCTCGCGCGCGCCCAGCCCGCGCGCGTGAGGACGAGCGCCGGCATCGCGACGCCGCGATGGACCGACGACGGCGCGCGGTGGCGCACAATGGCGCGCGCGTCGAGCGCGGAGACGCCGTCGCCGCGCGACGCGCGCGCGGGACGCGGGCGAGGCGCGTTCGCGGACGACGACGCGGCGCGGCGCGCGAGCGCCGCGGCGCGCGACGCGAAAAGCGACGATGATTACGACGACGCGATTGCAGACGGCGCGACGCGAATTCGCGACGACGACGACGGCGACGACGACGACGCGCGGGCGTACATGAGCACGACGGAGGACGACGACTCGCAGTGCACGGGGTCGGAGAGCGCGTCGCGCACGGAGACGACGACGGACGAGAGCGAATCGGAGGCGGGCGAGGGGACGCGAGACGCGAACGCGAGCGAACGACGACGACGACGACGACGACGACGAGGGGTCGAGGGAGGGGACGAGAACGGTGGTGGGGATGACGTCGTGCGCGCGGCGAGGGCGAAACGACGAAAGGCGCGACGGGAGAGGGAAGGACGGTCGGGACGGGGGACGGCGGCGGTGACGTCCAAGTTCGCCGTGTGCGGGACAGTGTTCGAGGTGGACGCCAAGTATGCGCCCATAAAACCGATCGGGAAGGGGGCGTACGGGGTGGTGTGTAGCGCGAGAGAGTTGGAGACGAATAGAAAGGTGGCGATTAAGAAGATTGTGAACGCGTTCGAGAACGTGGTGGACGCGAAGCGCACGCTGCGGGAAATCAAGCTGTTGCGACACTTGAGGCACGAGAACGTGATCGATATCATCGATTGCGTGAAACCTCGCGCGAAGGATGCGTTTGAGGACGTTTATTTGATGTACGATCTCATGGACACCGATTTATACCAAATCATTCGCAGTTCGCAGTCGCTGACGGATGAGCACTGTCAGTACTTTGTCTATCAGATTTTGCGCGGGTTAAAGTACATTCACAGCGCCGACGTGCTGCATCGAGACTTGAAGCCTGGAAATTTATTATTGAACGCGAACTGCGATTTGAAGATTTGTGACTTTGGATTGGCGCGCACCGCGCTCGTGGACGCGGAGGCGTCCGAGTTCATGACGGAGTACGTCGTGACGAGGTGGTATCGCGCGCCCGAGCTGTTGCTCTCTTGCGCCGAGTACACGAGCGCTATCGATGTGTGGAGCGTCGGTTGTATCTTCGCCGAGTTGCTCGGGCGAAAGACGCTCTTTCCGGGGAAAGATTACGTGCACCAATTGAATTTGATCATGCGCGTCATCGGAACGCCGCAAAACCCATCCGAGCTTGATTTCATCAACAACGAAAAGGCGAAGCGTTACATCAAATCACTTCCAGTCACCGCGCGATGTAGCTTTCAAAAGTTGTTCCCCAACGCTTCGCCCAAGGCGGTGGACTTGGTGGATAAGATGCTCGTGCTCGACCCGGCGAGGCGCATCACCGTCGAGGAGGCGTTGGCGCATCCATACCTGGAATCGCTTCACGATGAAGTCGACGAACCGTGCGCTGAGTCGCCGTTCACCTTCGACTTTGAAGACGGTGCCCAATATCTGACAGATACCGATGTTCGAGGTTTGATTTACGACGAACTGTGCGCGTTGTCCGCGGAATTCGAAGCGGCAAAACTCGCACAACTTTCGCTCGGCGGCGATGGACAAGACGAAGGAAATTAACTCTCTGAACTGCTACTATAAAACACAAATTTGTAACAATCACGCGTGTTATACGAAATTCTACGGAAGGATACACTACTAACCGACACCCTAAGCCTGACTGTCTCGCTTCGGCCCGACTTCGCCTTGCGTCGGCGCCGCCGCCGCCGCCGCGAACGCATCGTTCAGTTTGCGGTAATTATAGTAGCACACGCCCCCGAACGCGATCAAACTACCGACGAGCTGCGTGGCAGATATCGGCGCCTCGAAAATCACCGAACTGATGCCGATGAGGAACATGTCCTTCACCACGCCCGCCACGTTGAGCGTCAACGCGCTCGTTCGACCGATGAGCAAATAAATCACCGCATTCAAAGCGAACGCGCACATTGCGTTGGCGAGCATGATGCCCGCGGAGTAACGCACCGAATGCGTCACCTCCAAGCCGTACGCCAGCCTGGGAAGCTCCAGCATAGCGAACGGGACGATCAAAAACACAAAGCACGCGGGCGAAACGTAATACAGCGTCGTGATCGAGTTCAACTTCAGATTTGCTTTCCCCAAAACCAGCTGCACGGCGATGATTCGACACGATTCCGCGAGCACCGCCACGAGCTGCACCGCGAACCCAAAAAAATTAAAATTCAGCTCCCCGTACGACGCGATCATCACCCCGAGCGTCACCACCGCCATGTTCGCCAATCGCTCGTGCGAGTACCGTTCCACGCCTATCGAACACCCGATCGCATACACCACCACCGGGCTCAGCGCTTTCAGCATTTGTATGAACGCCACGCTCAAATACACGTACGCCGTGTTCGACGCCCACAGCGACACCGCGAACAGCGCCGCTATCGGCGTAATCTTCGTCGCGTACACCTCCCTCGTCACCCCCTCGCTCGCCGGCACCAGTTTCAGCGCGCGCACGATCACGAACGCCACAACGGAGCAGAACAGCATGTGCGTCATCGTCAGCGCGACCGGGAACGGGAACCCGTACGCGGTGAGGATGTATTTATTGAACAAGATGACGATCGCGCTCGTCCCGATCCACAGCGCGACGAGCGCGTTATCCGCGAGCGCCTTGGCGACGACGCGCCGCGACCGCGCGTCGGCGTCGCGCGTCGCGGGCGTCGTCGACGGCGCATCGCTCGACGCCGGCATGCCGCGACGCCGCGACGCTTCGCGAGGCGTCGAGTGCGGCGCCACACGTCGGCGCCGCGCGATGCGCGCGACCGCGAGCGCCGATCGCGCGCGCGGCGCGCGAGACGGAGGCCGCGCGCTGGACGCGTCGCGTCGCGCCGCGCGCGCGCGCGCGTCGCGCGTCGCGCGCGCGTCGCGCGTCGCGGCGTCGGCGTCGAGCGAAGACGTCGAGACGACGAAGCGCGCGCTGAAACGACTTTGCGCGCGCACGCGAGGCGGACGACGCGCGTCGGCGGACGACGCGCGCGCGCTGATGGACCTCGTCGAGGCGCTGGAGCGCGCGGGACGCGCGCCGGACGACGCGGCGGCGCTGGGGGCGTCGGTCTCGGGCGCGTGGAGTCTCTTGGCGTCGGTCGCCGCGGACGACGCCGCGGAGGAGGCGAGACGACGACGCGAGGGCGCTCTGGGCGCGGCGCTCACGGAAGCCTCAGGGAGTTCGGGGCGCTCGGTGGCGTCGGAAAAGTCGGAAAAGTCGGAAAAGTCGGAAAAGTCGTTCGCGCGTTCGATTGGGAACTATCAAGACATCGACGTCGCCGCGGCGACGGTGTCCAATCGGGCCGAATTCGAAGGACCTTTCGGCGTGAATCTCGGTGTGAATCTCGCGGGAGAGTGCGCGTTCGATGATCCCGTCGCGCATCCGACGCGTTTGAACGTGCGCTTTCGCTCGGTGGAGCTTCGAATAGGGTCGCTGCCGCCGCTGCGCGCGTCGCTCGACTTTGTCGATCCGCGCGGCTGGATCGAGACGACCTACGTCGACGACGATCTGCGCACGGGCAGAGGCGACAAGGGTTCGATTTTCGTCGCCGCGCGCCGCGTCGACGCGTGAACGCGACGACCGCATTAGCTCAAGTTATAGCTGAAATCATAGCGCGTTAGACGAGCGAAACGAACGAAACCGTCGCGGCGAGCGACCAGACCGTCACACCTCGACTCGTCGCGTCGATCGACGCCGCGCGCGCGCGACGACGTGACGCGACGCGACGTCGACGTCGACGATCGACGCCCCCAACGCGCGCGCGCGCTCGAACGCGCCGCCATGAGCTCCAAACTCGACTACCTCAAAAAGTACATGAGCGCGCCGTCGAGCGCCGACCCGCGCGGTGACGACGGGAAGAAGCGCAAAAAGAAGCGCCCGAAGACGCACTCGAACGCGATTCGCATCATCGACGGCGACGCGGGCGCGAGCGCTGACGCGACGGGGACGAAGAAGGGTCGAGAGGATGAGGATCGCGCGGTGGTTTTGGACGCGCGCGGACGCGAGGTGGACGCGGCGGCGATGGCGACGAAAGAGATCGAGGCGCGCGCGGTGCGATACATGGGGATCGGGGACGATGGTAGTGGATGGACGGCGGTGGAGGAAGATGGGAGCGGGGCTGGGGGGAGACGACGAAGACACGATTCGGATTCGGAAGAGGCGACGGCGGCGGCGGCGGCGCCGAGTCGCCGCGCGAGACACGATAGCGATAGCGAAGACGACGCCGGTGATGCTTCGGTACCGCCCGAGGATGCGCCAACGACGAGCGCGGGCGATGGGCTGCAGTACGATAGCGATGGGGACTTGATTATTCCTCAGGAGCCCGCGGCGGCGGCGGCGGCGGCGGCGGGTGAGCCGCAATACGACAGCGACGGCGATTTTATCCTGCCTGAAGAGCCTTCCGGGCAGCAAGAGCTGCAGTACGATAGCGACGGTGACTTGATCTTACCGCCCGATCCCTTGCCGGAAGCGCCCGCGGAAGATAATAAAAAGAAGTCGAAGGAAAAGAAGACGAAGGAGCACAAGATGACGGATGGCACGTCCACCGGTCTCGTGAGCGCGGCGCAAGTCATCATGGAAGCTGAGTTGAAGCGCAAAGCTGAGCAAGCGCGCGTGGCTAAGATGACGGACGAGCAGAGTGGTCGCGGGGCGGCGACGAACTACCGGGACAAGGCGACTGGGAAGCTCATGGATAGCGAGGAGATGAAGCGTCGCTCGGAGAATGTCAAACCAAAGGAGCGCGAACGACCGGTTTGGGCAACGGGTGTGGAACAGGCGAGACAAGCGAAGCAGTACGAGGTAGATTTAGTCAAGGCAAAAGACACTCCGTTCGCGCACGCCGACATCGATGCCGATTATGAAGACAAACAGCGAAGTGCGATGCGTTTCGGCGACCCGATGGCGCATTTGAGCCGCAAAAAGCGTCACGCTGAATCGCTCAATCTCCCATCCGTCGTCGACGGCTTAGGGTTGTCGATGGATGATTTGAAAAAGTCTGGTTTCCGAATCCCGCAAGAGGTTCCACCGCACAGCTGGCTTCGTCGCGGCGTCGTCGCGCCGCACAACCGCTACGGCATCAAACCGGGCCGTCACTGGGACGGCGTCGACCGCGGCACGGGCTTCGAGGCAAAAATGTTCCGAAAGAAGAGCGAATTGAAAGAGCGCGCGCAGCTCGAAGACGCGGACGCAGAGGAGCACAACGAATGGTTTTAGGCGAGCGGTATGTAAAAAGATTTTAGATTCTTCTTCGAGAGCTCTTTCGTTTACATCACCACTAATCCGTCTCCGAAGTTTCGGGGCGTTCTAAACGCCCCATTCACATCACCAAGACACCAACACTAACCTTACTTACGCCACACCGCTTAGAACTTCATCTCATGCGGCTTGTCGCCAGACTTCAAAGTGAAGAGCGTGGACATGTATTCCTTGAGGTACGGCGTCTTCGCGATGGCGTCGCCGAGCGCCTTGTCGAGAGCCTTGTTGTTCTCGAGGTAATCAGCCGGAAGCTCCTTCTTCGCGAGGTCAACCTTGAAGAATTCTTCTTCACTCTTCTTGTTACTGCGATCCTTCGCCGGCTTCTTGAACGAGGCATCGGTGAACTTGGCCGCCGCGGCGGCGGCGCCGCTCACGTCAACCTTTTCGCTCGTCGCGATGACGTAGCGCTGGTTCACGCGCTTCGCCGGCACGCCATTCACACCGTACGGACCGGCGACGAGCAACAACCCAGACTCGAGCTGCTTCAAGAACACCACGCGCTTACCCTTGAAGTGTCCAGCGAGAAGGATCAGCACTTGACCGGGCGCGATGGACGCGCGAAGCTTGGTCTGCTTGTGCTCGATCGTGCGCTTCAGCGGCTTTTTGATGTCATCGGCGGGGTAGAAGCTCGGTTGCCCGTTCTTCACCTGTTTCTTCGTCTTACTGTCATCGTGAAATAAACGTGCGTTTTCGTCAGTCGTCTCGTTCGCGGTCACCGTTCCAGCGTCGTCGCCGTCGTCGCGCGCGCATCCCGATCGCGCGCGCGAAACCCTCCGCGTCGGCGACTTCATCCCGACCTCGCCCGCCGCGCGCCACCCGCGCGCCGCGCGCGCGCGAGATCGCGCGCACGATTTCGCACGACAAATCCGCGAGATCGCGCGCGCGTCGCCGCCCCCCCGCGCGCGCTCGATCGAGCGCGACGCGATGCTCGTCCCAACGCTAGGGCTTTCACGCCGACGGACGCCCCGCCCCGCCGTCGCGCGCGCGCCGCGGTCCA
>Ga0209666_1001093_pt1 | contig 20836 bp, 13 predicted proteins | sample SaaInlV_125m_DNA_FD_184679 | JGI IMG/M metagenome (GOLD analysis project Ga0209666, IMG submission 184679) | Marine microbial communities from expanding oxygen minimum zones in the Saanich Inlet - Saanich Inlet SI037_S3LV_10m_DNA (SPAdes)... | ecosystem: Environmental > Aquatic > Marine >...
CTCCGCGTCAAAGTTCCTCGCCTACGAGACCCTCGAGGGATGGCTCTTGGCTCGAGCGCGAGAGAGCGACCCGAACGCGCAGCTCGGACCGATGACCAGACTGACCGCGGGCGCCGGCGCGGGTATCTTCGCCATGTCCGCGACGTACCCACTCGACATGGTCCGCGGGCGCCTGACCACGCAGGTGGACGGCAAGTACAAGCAGTACACGTCCATGTCGCACGCGGCGCGGGTCATCATCAAGGAAGAGGGCGCCCGGGCGCTGTACAAAGGGTGGCTTCCGTCCGTCATCGGCGTCGTTCCTTACGTCGGCCTGAACTTCGCGGTGTACGGAACCCTGAAGGACGTCGTCGCGGAGTATCAAGGCCTGAAGAGCGGCAAGGAGCTCTCCGTGCCGCTCGGGCTGGCGTGCGGCGGCGTCGCGGGCGCTATAGGGCAAACGGTGGCGTACCCATTCGACGTGTGCCGGCGGAAACTGCAGGTGGCGGGCTGGGCGGGAGCCAAGGCGCTCGCGGAGGGTGAGGCGAAGCACCTCGCGGATATCAGGTACACCGGGATGGTGGACTGCTTCGTGAAGACGGTGCGACACGAAGGGGTGGGCGCGCTCTTTCACGGGTTGAGCGCGAATTACATCAAGGTTGCGCCGTCGATCGCCATCGCGTTCGTGTGCTACGAGGAGGTGAAGAAGCTCCTGGGCGTGGAGCTGTACATCTCCTCATAGGCCGTGGAGACGTACATCGTCTCAAGGGGCGTGGAGCCGAGTGTCGCACGACGGCTCGTATTTATTTATCATCGAAGATCCCAAAAGCAGGGAGGATCGCATAGTGAATAGTGAATGCTCGCGAAAGGCTTCTCTTCTCTAATATACCTTACTCGAGAGGCTAACACTTACATTCAAACGAGCGAATCACTTGATGGAGGAGCCGTCGGGCACGCCCGGATCGGCGACGCACGCCCCCGCCGCGCACGTGAGTTTCTTATCGCCGTACATCGCGACGCCCCCGACAACCTTCAGCTTTTCCTTGACGGCGTCCCAGAATTTGCTCTTGCACTCCTTGGGGTAGCCCGCCGCGCCCGGCGGCACGCCCTCGGCGGCGACGACGTCGCCGACCGCGGCGCCCTCGGGCACGTTCACGAGCTTGACGCTCATGTTTCCGTCCACCTCGGCTTCGGTGGCGAGGATCATGGCCTCCGAGGTTTGGCCCGCGAGCTTGGCGACTTTGAGGTTGAGGATGGTGAGGACCATCCGGTTTTTGAGTTCATCTTCTGGGACAAACTTGCGCAGGCCGGTGATGACCTGGCGTGTCTCCTCGGGTCCGACCTGCACCTGGCAGCAGTACAGCTTGTCGGAGTTCTCCACGTGGCTGACCTCGATGACCTTGCCGATCGCGAGGCGGGCCTTGACCACGGGGTCCTCGTCCGCGGCGGGCTGCGCGAGCTTGCCGGCGGGCTTCTCCTTCTTCTCCTTCTTCTTGCCGCCGCCGCCTTCGCCGCCCTTGGGCTTGGCGCCGTCCTTGGGCTTGATCACCGGCTTGAGGAGCTTGACGATGTAGTCGCAGGTCTCGTTGAACTGGCCGGGCATCGGGTTGTTGCGCTCGAACGGCTTGGTCATGAGGTACCCCGTCGCCTCGCATCGCTCCTTGTACACCGCCTTGGGAGGGTTCCAGATCTCGACCCACGGATCGTCGGGATCCACGCGGAGCTTGGGAACGGAGTCGCCCATGCTCTTGCCGACCTCGAGGATCAGGTCGTCGACCTTCTTGCAGGCCTCGTCGAGCGCGCTGGACATCTCGAACGCCGCGGGTGTGTTGTGGTCGCGAGGGGATCGCCGATCAGCCTCAAAAAAATCGAAACGCCGCCAGCCGCTGACAGACTGGATTGAAAAACAAGCCTTTCGTCTGTCTCACACTCCTACTAGCTAGCACTATGCCGGAACGACCCTCCGGACGCCGCGACCGGACGGTGGAGCCGCGCCTTTCGCGCCTTCCCCGCCGCGCCCACCCTCCGGCGCGACCCTGTTACCCCTGAACGTCCCGCGCAGCGACGCGAGGTCGACACCCGCGGACAACTCGGGCGCGCCGGCTGTGTCGTCGATGTTTTTACTAAGAGTCACACGGGGCCAGTCGAACGGGGGATCCGCGTCCGCCCTCACCGCGTCGGATACCCTGTACAGCGCCCGCGCGAGGTCCGTGGGCATCACGCTCGACGTCGCGCCGGTCCCGCCCACGACGTACCTCGACGACAAGCCCACACCGCCGTCTTCAAAGTCGCGAGCGTGTGGCCCCGAAACATGTATTTCGTCGTCAGGCCACCCCCGTCCATCGCGACCGCCCGGCGACGCACCCCCCGGTGATGACACGCCGCCCGGTGACGACGCACCGCCCGATGACGACGCACCGCCCGATGATGACACGCCGCCCGGTGACACGCAGAACACCACCGCGCACGCGGTCCCGAGCGCCGAGCCCGGATGGCACGAGAACGCGTGAATCACCGCACGTAGCGTCCGGCTCTCTCCCTCGCGGCCGACGTCATCCCCCGCATCCCTCGATCGCGCGCGCGCGTCACGGAACACGAGCACCGCCGTCTCCGGCGGCGCGCTCGCCTCCCTCGCGGCGAACACGCCCCGGACCTTATCGGCCTTCCCGGGACTCGAACCGACGACCTCGCCGTTACCAACAGCGGACCTCGCCGCCCTGTTCTTCGTCATCGCCAAACAACGCCTCGCCACCTCCCGCCACACCTCGCCGCTTCCCATCGCGTCGGGCTCGCATAACCTCGCGAGCGGGTGCGACGCCTCGACCCCACGCGCGGACGCGACGATTGACATCCCGATCGATCGTGGTTGTGCCAGTTCACGTCGTCGGAGCTCGTCCGAGGACGTCGGGTCGTGAAAGTCCTGGTCGTCGACTCGAGCGTCGGACAGATCGTCGTGTTCCCCGGCTCCGGTCCGTGTGGACTCTTCGGACCTCGCGATGAGCACGTGCGCGTGCGCCACTCGCGCGGCGGCGCATCCCACGAGTGGTTCCAGCCACCGCTGATGCGCCGGGCGCGAGTGCGCGTCGATCACGATCGGATCTAGGTACGTCTCGTGGAAGCGTCGAAAGGATGGATGGGTCGATGGAACGCACTCCGCGTCGTCCGTCGTCTCATCGTCGCCCGCGTCGTGTGCGCGCGTCTCCGCGTTCTCCACGTCCCGCGCGATGAACGCGTCGAGGTCGTCCCCGCCGTGCCTCGCGAAGGCGCGCGATACCGTCTCGGCGACGCGCATGGCGCTCTCGCGTCGGTCCCGATCGTCGGCACCCGAGTTTGACGTTTTGGTGGTCATCGCGGCGACGATGTACCCTACCCTGCTCTCGCACAGCGCCGCGGAGCACGTGGTGAGGTCGAGATGGGACGTGGGTGACGCCACACCCGCGGCGAGGGAGTGAAGCGAGGGGAGCATGCGGCACAGCTGTCGAACCCGGAGCGGTCCCGGGCTGTGAAGAGCGTTGACCATGCATGTACCTTCTCTGCTCGCGACGACCACGCCCATGAGCCACGATTCTCTCTTCTCCCCCATGACGGCGGACCCGTATCCGCGTTACCCGAGGCCCTCGGAGGTATCGACGCACGCGAACCGCGCCTCCACGCACCTCCGCGCCGCCGCCTCTGTCGACGTGCTCGCATCTTCCGAGATATATATCCAAGATTTTGGCCACGTCGACCTTCACAAAACTCGTGCGCGATGGCGAGCGGACTCCTCGCCGCCGTGCCGCTCGGTATCGCGGCCCGGGCGCCTCGATCCCGGCGGCGCACGCGTCGCGGCGTCGTTCACGTCGCCGCGGTGAAGGAGGAGGATCCGCTCGTGGTGGAGAACTGCAGCGGCTGCCTGGGCCCCGATAGCTGCCCGTGCCCAAAGGCTATCCGCCGAGCCAAGCAGAGACGTTCGCGGGAGGCGAGCGGAGTTCGGGCCGAGGCTGAGGCCGCGCCCGGCCGCCGCGCGATGCTCTCCGCGCTCGCCGCGGTCGCGATGGGGGGAAGCGGCGCGGTCGTCCCCGCGGGCCCCGCGGTCGCGCTCGAGAACGGGCTCGTCTCCGACGCCTGGTCAGCCATCTCCGGCGCCCCTTCCGACCTGACGTTCCCCGAGGACTTCCTCGGTACATGGCTCTGCTACTCCACGCTCACGAGCGTCGATAACCTCCAGGGCGAGAACATGGTGCAGGACATGGCGGTCGTCAACCGCGCGCGCAAGGACGTCGGCCAACAGATCGTCTACCCGATGAGGTTCGTCAAAAACGACCAAGGCCGCGTCGTGATGGACCGAGCTTACAACGTGGTGAAGATGGCGGAGGCCACCGCCCGGGCGTACAACGTCATCGACTCCGTGGAGTGGGACATAAACGACCCGAACGTCCTTCGAGGACGGATCGGAGGCGCGGACGGGCGCAGCGTGTTCTTTCGGGTGAATCAGCGCTCCGAGGAGTACCCGGAGGCCGATCGCATCGAGACGTCGGAGGTGGCGCAGATCGTGTTCGACGGCGGGGATAACGGGGGATACGCGCCGACACCCTCCGAGGACGGGATACCTTCCAACGCCATCCCGGTGATGTCACTCGGGGAGAACGAAGGGATGCCGGGGGCGAAGCAGCCGAAGGTCAAGTCGAGCAGGACGTTTACGAAGTGGAAGTTTCGGAGCGCCGCCGTCGCGAAGGACGGGCCGGCGATCGTCGCGAGTCAAAACGTGTACGATTATCTGACATCGTTCGACAACGGGTTCATCGAGAGCAGGGGGCAGCCCGTGACGCAGTACACGTACAAGCTGGCGCTGTTCAAGGCGAACCAGTACAACCTCGACAACTGATCGATGTATTTTTTTATCAATCCGCGATGAACGACACCGAGGACTCTTATTCGTTGCGCGCCGTAGATCTTTTACAAACACAGACCGGTCCCACCTGACGTTCTCTCTCTATGTGGCGCGCGGCCCTGGCCAACTCGTTTTGATGAAAATATTCGTCTCGAGGGCGGCGACGGCCCGGCCGCCCGCCCTCGCTCCTGAAAAAATAAAGGTACTCACAGTAAAGGTACTCCCGGGGGTCGTGATCCTCCCCCTCCTTCCCCTTCCTCTCACGCCGAAGCCTTGGCCGCCTTCTTCTCCTTCGCGATCTTGAGCAGCTGCTCCCTCATCGCGGGACCGAGTCCGGCGTACGCCTCGTCCTCCATCTCAACCTTGTCGGCGCTCTCAACGTACTGGGACAGCTCGTCGAAGTTTAAGTACCGGTAGGTATCCGATGCGGTGGCGTCGAGCTTGCCGGCGTACTCGAGGTACTCCTCCGGGGTGGGCAGCCTGCCGATGATGGCGCTGACCGCCGCGAGCTCCGCGGAGGCGAGGTACACGTTGGCACCCTTACCCAGCCTGTTGGGGAAGTTCCTGGTCGACGTGGAGACGACGGTGGACTTCTCGGCGACTCGCGCCTGGTTACCCATACAGAGCGAGCATCCCGGCATCTCGGTCCTCGCGCCGACGGCGCCGTAGATGGAGTAGTACCCCTCCGCGGTGAGCTGCTGCTCGTCCATCTTCGTCGGGGGCGCGACCCACAGCCTGGTGGGCAACTGGCCGTCGAATTCCTTGAGCAGCTTGCCCGCGGCGCGGAAGTGCCCGATGTTGGTCATGCACGAGCCGATGAAAACCTCGTCAACCTTGTCCCCGGTCACCTCGGAGAGGAGCCGCGCGTCGTCCGGGTCGTTGGGAGCGCACAGAATGGGTTCCTTGATCTCGTCCATGTCAATCTCAATCACCGTCGCGTACTCGGCGTCGGGGTCCGCCTCGAGAAGTTGCGGGTCCGCGAGCCAAGCCTCCATGCCGGCGATGCGGCGCTCCAACGTGCGCCTGTCGCCGTAGCCCTGGTCGATCATCCACTTGAGCATGACGATGTTGGACTGGAGGTACTCCGCGATGGGTTCCTTATCGAGCTTGATGGAGCAACCGGCGGCGGACCGCTCGGCGGAGGCGTCGGAGAGCTCGAAAGCCTGCTCGCACTTGAGGTGCGAGAGCCCTTCAATCTCGAGGATGCGGCCGGAGAAGATGTTCTTCTTGCCTTGCTTCGCGACGGTGAGGTGGCCCTCCTGGATGGCGTAGTACGGGATGGCGTGCACCAGGTCGCGGAGCGTGATGCCGGGCTGCATGGTACCCTTGAAGCGCACCAACACGGACTCGGGCATGTCCAGCGGGATCACGCCCGTCGCCGCGCCGAACGCGACGAGGCCGGACCCGGCGGGGAAGGAGATGCCGATCGGGAAACGCGTGTGCGAGTCGCCGCCCGTGCCGACGGTGTCGGGCAGGAGCATGCGGTTGAGCCAGGAGTGGATGACGCCGTCGCCCGGCCGAAGGCTCACGCCGCCGCGGTTACGGATAAAGTCCGGAAGGGTGTGGTGGGTCACCACGTCGACCGGTTTGGGGTACGCGGCGGTGTGGCAGAACGACTGCATCACGAGATCCGACGAGAACCCGAGGCACGCGAGGTCCTTGAGCTCGTCACGGGTCATCGGGCCGGTGGTGTCCTGAGAACCCACGGTGGTCATCTTGGGCTCGCAGTACGTGCCCGGGAGGATGCCGCCGTCGACGCCGCACGCCTTGCCGACCATCTTCTGCGCGAGCGTGAACCCCTTGGTGCTCCCGGGGGGGTTGGACGGCAGCCTGAACGCGTCGGACGCGGGGAGGCCCAAGCTCTCGCGAGCGCGGGAGGTGAGCCCGCGGCCGATGATCAAGTTGATGCGCCCGCCCGCCTGAACCTCGTCGAGCAACACGTCCGTCTTGAGATCAAACTTGCACAGCTCCTCGCCGGTGCCGTGCCTCTTGGCGACGCCCTGGTACGGGTAGATCTCGACGACGTCGCCCATGTTCATCGCCGTCACGTCCATCTCGAGCGGTAAAGCCCCGGAGTCCTCCATCGTGTTGAAAAAGATGGGCGCGATCTTCCCGCCGACGCAGACGCCGCCGGTGCGCTTGTTCGGGACGTTCGGGATATCGTCCCCCATGAACCAGAGCACGGAGTTGGTCGCGGACTTACGGCTGGACCCGGTGCCCACGACGTCGCCGACGTACGCCAGCGGGAACCCTTTCTTTTTCAGCTCCTCCATCTGCGCGGGCGCGTCGGTGATGCCGTCGCGGGGGATCTTGAGCATGGCGAGCGCGTGCAGTGGGATGTCGGGGCGGGACCACGCGTCGGGCGCTGGGGACAGGTCGTCCGTGTTCGTCTCGCCCGTCACCTTGAACACCGTCACGGTGATCTTCTCCGCAACCTTGGGTCGGCGGGTGAACCATTCGGCGTCGGCCCACGATTTCATCACTCGAACCGCGTGTTCGTTCCCGGCTCGCGCTTTAGCCTCGACGTCGTGAAAGGCGTCGAAGACGAGTAAGGTGGTGCTGAGCTGATCGGCGGCGAGCGGGCCGAGGACTGGGTCATCGAGCGCCGTGACCATCGGCGCGATGTTGTACCCGCCTTGCATGGTTCCGAGGATCTCAATCGCCTTGGCCGCGTCGACGAGTGGGGACTTGGCCTTGCCCTCGACGACGGCGGCGAGCCACGATGCCTTGACGTAGGCAGCCTCGTCGACCCCGGGCGGGACGCGGTTCTCGAACAGGTCCATGAGGACGGCCTCGTCGCCGGACGGGGGTGACTCGAGTTGTTCGCAGAGGGACGCGACTTGCTTGGCGTCGAGGGGTTTGGGCGCGATGTTCTGCGTCGCGCGCTCGGCGACGTGCGCGTCGTACTCGGTCAGGAACGTGGACGCGGCGCGGGTGGATCGGCACGCGATGGACGCGACGGACGCGGGGAGGAGGGATCCGGTCATGGGCGCGAGGACGCGGGATGCGAGCGCGCGGGATGCGAGAGGCGCGGCGATCGCGCCCGTCGCAATCCTGGACGCAGACGCGAACCCTCTACCGGTGGATGGGGGCGCGGGAGCGCGCGCGCCGCCGCGCTCCAGGAGGCGGCGCAGCGCGCGGCCGTTCACGGTTCGCATCATCACGATCCTGCGGGTTGGGAAGGAGGGAGGGAAGCGGCGGTGCAGAGGTCAGCGCGGGGGTTCCACGCGCGTTCGACCCTTCGATCGGGGAAAGCGATCGGGGGGAGCCGAAAACGTGCTTTTTGACTGCGGGTTGACATCCTGTCCTTTTCGACCTAGGTTAGCGGGGGTCGATGGATGCGCGTTTGGACGATCGATGAAGTCGGTTCGCCTCCGTGAGGGCTGGGGACGTACCGAGAAACCGTTGGGGTGAGCGCGTGTCCTCTGCGAGGCTCGCTCGTCTCCGAATGCGGCGCCGTCCTTTGGCTTCGCCCCTCCAATCTGCGGAAAGGGCAAGAATATCTGATTCTCGCGCGCTTCCAAACTGCTCGAAAAAATAGAGGGAGGTCTGATATGGTTCAGTAGTCGCATCATTATGCAGACAGATAATGCCGACTAATTGACATGTGCAATTGCATAGAAAATCGCTGGCATCGATTATTATCCAGATCTTACTCGCTTCCCGCTGTTGAGGGCATCGGTACCTCTCGCGCGCGCCTCCCGTCACTCTCGCTCGCGCGTCTGTGCACGGACACCGGACACGTCCCACGCGGAAAAGATGTTCGCGTTCGCTCCTACCGTCGGCGTGGGCATCCTCGGCCTCGGCCGCCCCTCCACGCTCCGTCAGTCCGCGCGGATATCCACGTCGCACGATCGCGGATGCCTCGTCGTGAGGGCCGCTCGCAAGGGCTCGCCCCAGAGCGCGCAGGGCCGCAAGAAGATGAGCAAGGGCAAGATCTCGAAGAAGAACCAGGAGTTCATCGAGCAGGACAACGAGAAGGACGCGCAGATCGAGGCCATGCGCAAGGCGACCGCGGCGACTCGCGTCAGCGTCGACGAGGGCGACGCGCAAATCCTCCCGAGCGGAAAACTCGACGGGATGAGCTTCGAGGACAAGCTCAAGGCTGTGAAGGAGGAAGGAGCCGCGAAGCGCGCGGAGATGGCGGAAACTGAGGCTCCCCGCAAGCTCATGGACGAGATGCTCACCGGCAAAACACCCGTCATGCGCTCCTCCATCTACGAGGAAAAGCCGTCGGGGATCACGTTCGGGCAAGTCGGCAACGCGGCGACGCCAGACGACGAACTCAACGTCTTCGTCAAGATCGGCGCCGGACTCCTCTCACTCGGCCTCCTCGTCGTGTTCATCCCGTCCGACTTTGTGTTCAGCACCAACGTCTCGCAGAACCAGACGCAAGGGGAGCTATCACCGGAGGTGCTGGAGCAGGTCAAGAAGCAAGCCGACGCGTACGAAGAAGCGCTGGCGTCGTCGCCGGAGGATGTCGACAAGCTCAAGGGCGCCGCGGAGTCCTACGTCGTCCTCGAGGACTACACCGCCGCCATCCCGCTGCTCACGAGGCTACTGGAGATCCAGCCCAGCGTGGAGAACGCGGGTAACCTCGCGGACGTGTACGCAGCCAACGGCAAACGGCTCAAAGCCGCAGAGGTGTATCGCGACGCGGTCAACGCCGAGGTGAGTTTATTTCTATTTATATTTCTTCTCGTATTGGCAATTAGAATGAGACTGACGTCGTGTTTTGTTTACAGTGGTCCGGCGCTCGTCCTTCGCCTACGTTGTTGAAGGGCCTCGTGGATGCCCTCGACAAGGACGGGCGGTACGGCCTGGCGCTCGAGTACGTCAAGAAGTTCGTGGCGAATGGACAGGTGGACGACGTGGACGGGGCGTTGCTGGAGGCGAGGGTGTATTCCGGATGGAAAGGCCACGCCAAGGAGGCGGAGGCGGCGTACCAGTCCGTCATCGACGGCAACGCGGATGACTTCCGGGGGTACCTGGCGAAAGGGGTGTTCTACCGGGAGATTGGCAAGCCGGACGCCGCGGAGGGGATGTTCCGGCAGGCTAAGGCGTTGGTGCCGGGTGAGATGAAGGAGGTGGTGAGCACCGTCATTCAACAGGCCAAGGCGCAGGGCGCGTTATAACTTTTTTAATCCAGTGTGAACCAAACTTGCTCGCAAAACTGCAAAATCACTCGTCCATCCACTCGTTGGTGTTCCTAATAAACAATCAGCGTACCGCGGCCACTGTTTAGCGCGTCGAGCCTACATCAGACACGCATCATGGGAGCCGTTCAGTACTTCGGCAACGGTGAGTGTCCACGATCGTCCCGTCGACGTTCACGAACCCGCGGACACGTCGGAACCCGCGTCCGCGGGGGCTTTCCGGCAAACCCTACCGTCCGAAGATTTTGGGATCTTCAGCGGGGGACCCATCTCCCCTGCGTGCGCGTGCGACCGAGGCACGATCCCGGGCCGTTTGACTGACGTAGACATCCTTCCCCCCCTCCCGTCGCAGCCGCTAAGGTTTACGTGGGCACTGAGATTGCCATCGGCATGGGCCTCGGCCTCGTCGCGGGCGCCGTGTGGAAGGTACGTCGACCCCCGACCCATCGTCCCGCCCGCCCCGCACGTTGCTCAGATGACGAAAATATCCGGGACTTCCCCGCTAACCTCTCTCCCTCCCCTTTCCTTCGCAACCACAGAACTGGCACTGGCAGACACGCTCCAAGGAGGCGGCGTACTTCGCGAGCATCAAGACGAAGTAAGCGTCGGGACGAACCTGCGGGCGTGAAGGACGTCCAATGTACACCGTAGCACCAAAATTAGTTGATTTGTGAAATGGAACTCCGTGAAATGTATCCAACACATGTATCTCACACGCATCCCTACGCCGCTAGACTACGCCGCTAAACCGTGTCGTCACTCACTCGCTGAACAGACGGACCACGTCGTCATCCGTCGCGGGCGCGAGCGTCACCGGACACTTCCCCCGGCGCCGAATCTCGTCCACGGCGCATGTATGACAAAACACCCACCCGCTCGTTCGCACCACCGCCGGTGACGCGCACCGCTTCCGGCACAGCGGGCACGTGCGCCTGTCCCTCGGCACACGCACGCGCGCGCGGGGATGCGGCGTGGTCCTCGGCGGCGGCGGCGGCGTCGGCAGGTTCCTATGCGCAAACACCATTTCCTCCGCCGACCCGTACCACCACTCCTGCGGGTTAAAAAAAACACAACGTCAGTTCAGTCTAATTGCCCGTACGGATATGATAAAAACCAAAAAAAAACTCACCAACAATTTGAACCCGACCACCGCGGCCATCAACCCGCCTTGCGCGTAGTCCAGCGCAAAGTACCCAGCGCGCGTGAGCCTCGTGCCCACGTGCCGGTTCACCCACGAGGACTGCGGCGACGACATCCGGTCCAGCCGGCTCGATCGGTTGGACTCCGTCGCCGCTCGACGCAAGGACGCCTCCGCCGGTGACACGCGGGTGGTACATAAGCGGAGGAGCCACAGCGCCGGGTCGTGCGTCTCACCGGCGGCGAGGATGTACCGGAGCCAGCACCAGAACACGACGCCCTCCCAGCCGGCGTGGATCCACGGGTACGCCGCCACGAACGCGTTCGCCGCGCTCGTTCGAAGATCGCGAGAAGTTCTTGAAGACGCCAGCTGTGAAGACGACGAGGACGACGCCAGCTGTGCGCCGCCGTTACCCGACGGACCCGCGTCCTCCCTTCCCCCCGCGTTCCCCCTTCCGGGTGTATCCTCGCCGCCCATCCCGTCGTCTGCTCGTGTCGTGTCGTCCCGGCTCGATCGCCTCGGGAGCGCCGGCGGCGCGTGCTCTCCCAAGATGGCCTCCGCGATTGTGGACCCCAACGCGCTTTGCGTTCCCATCCCGTTCGCGCCGGACAGTCGCACGTACAGCGCGTCGAGCTTCTCCCGCGCGTACGGCAGGCCCACGAGCATGGCGACGGAGAGGAGGCGCTGCTTGCGACCGATTCGTCGCGGAATCCTCGCGCCGCCCCCGTCGTTGTTACCGGGTGAATTGTTACCGGCGCCGAGTTGCGATGGGAGTCCGCCCTTCGCGCGCGCCGCCGCGAGCCCGCCCGCGTCGCCCCCACCCACGCCGCCCACCCGCCGCGAGCGCTGCAGCCCGTACAGCCCCTCCGCCAGGCTCCCGTCCGACGTCGCGAACGAGTGCGTCTCGACGAGAAGCATGAGCGCCGCGAACGCCTCGGCTTCGTGGTCGAGGATCCGCGTCAGGCCCGGTCGCCTCGCCGCGAGCACCCCGAGCGAGTACACCAGCGCCGCGCGGAGCGACGGCACGAGCCGGTCCGCGGCGATGAGCTCGAAGAACGTCGGGCGGGAGTCGCCCGCGTCCACCTGGAACTGCATCGCGCGCGTCCTTCGCCACCTACACAAGTGATGACGGTGGGGCGGCACATCCGATGAAACACTTTTACCTTCGAAGGTGCGATGTACGGCAGGGGCAGGGGCCGAGGCCGTGGAGGAGGCGGCTCGCACCACGGAGGCGGTCAGCGCGGGGGCGGCGGCAGAGGTGGCGGCGGAGGCGGGCAACGATGGTGGGATCCCGAGTGGAGAAACGCGAAGCTCGCGGAGTTGCGCGAGAAGGGCGGGAGGGACCAGATGGACCTCGACCCCGACGCCATGAAGCGGCGCATGGTGAACCTCCTGAACGACCCACGCGCGGAGGAGATCGTGATACGCGAGAACTACGGCCGCGAAGGCGCGGGTGAGATCGGGGCGATCGCGCGGAACCTGCGGCTGCACTTCAAACAGTACGGCAAGGGCACCAACACCACTCTCGTCGCTTCTAAGGTACCTCTGCCCGATTACAGGGCCGACCTCGACGGCCGACGGCGAGCGGAGCACGAGGTGGACATGTCCGCGAGCACCATGGACATCGTCACGAGGGCGCTGCGGAACACCCCGAGCGTCGAGGACCTAAACACGAACATACACGGCCTCACGCACTCGCCCACGAAGCGACAGCGGGGCGACGCGAACGACAAAGGCAAAGGCGCCGCTTCCACTCACGCCCCTCTCGTGCGGGACGCCGCCGTGGACGCGGCCGTCGCGGAAGCCGAGGCCAAACGACGCGCCTCCCCACGCGTCATCGCCGCGGAGGCCACGCGCGCGCGCCTCCCCGCGTTCAACAAGCGCGACGAGCTCCTCGCGGCGGTGGACGGAGCCCGGGTGCTCGTCGTGTCCGGGGAGACGGGCTGCGGTAAAACTACGCAGCTGCCGCAGTTCGTGCTGGAGCGCGCGCTGGCGGGCGGTGACGCGTCGGTGACCGGCATACTGTGCACGCAGCCCCGGCGGATATCCGCGATATCCGTCGCCGCGCGCGTGGCGCAGGAGCGCGGCGAGGACCTCGGCGAATCGGTGGGGTACCAGATTCGACTCGAGGCGAAGAGGTCCAAACGCACCCGGCTGCTCTTTTGCACCACCGGCGTGCTCCTCCGACGGCTCGCGACCGAACCCACACTCGCCAGCGTGTCGCACGTGTTCGTGGATGAGATTCACGAGCGCGGCATGAACGAGGACTTCCTCCTGGTGGTCCTGAGGGACCTCCTACCGAAGCGGCGGGATCTGAAAGTCGTGCTGATGTCGGCGACGCTCGACGCGGAGTCCTTCGCGAAGTACTTCGACGGCGCGCCGCTGTGCCACATCCCGGGGTTCACCTACCCGGTCGAAGAACTGTTCTTGGAAGATGCCCTCGAGGCGTTTCGAGGGAACCTGGCGGTGCCACCGCCGGACAATGGACACGGGGGCGGGGGCACCTGGGGGGGAAGGAGAAAGCGTTTCGGATACAACAACGCGCCCGCGCTCGGCTATAACCCCGACGAGGATGACGGCGACGAGGGTGCCGAGGGTGCCGAGGGTGCCGACGAGGATGACCCGTCGTGGGCGTGCCTATCGCGTGGGACCCAGGAATCGCTCAGGCACTGGCGACGGCGGTGCGCTTTAGACGACAAGGTGGACGTGGACCTGGTGAAGAATTTGGTGGCTGAGATAGTCGCCGACCCGGCGCCCGACGGCGAGGATTCCGACGGCGCGATCCTCGTCTTTCTCACCGGCTGGGACGAGATCACCAAGCTCAACGACCTGATGCGAGCGGATCGAATCCTCGGGGATCCACGCCAGTGCGTGGTTTTGCCGCTGCACGGCGCGATGCCCACGGCGAACCAACGCGAGATTTTCGACAAACCGCCACCCGGCGTCCGTAAGATCATCCTCTCCACCAACATCGCCGAGACGTCCATCACGATCGACGACATCACGCACGTCGTGGACTGCGGCAAGGCGAAGGAGAAGACCTACGACGCGCTCAACAACCTCGCGTGTTTGAAGCCGGCGTGGATCAGCAAGGCGTCGGCGCACCAGCGGAGGTACGCTTATTTTTATTTCCGGCAATTAGAGGACTGACATCACCACTTTTTGTTCACAGGGGCCGAGCCGGAAGGGTCCGCGCCGGCGTGTGCTACCGCGCGTACACCCGGTCGCAGCACGCGTCCATGGCGCCCCACGCCACCCCCGAGCTGCTCAGAACCCCGCTCGAGGAACTGTGCCTGACGATCAAATCCCTCGGCTTGGGCGAGTGCGAGCCGTTCATACGCAAGGCGCTTCAACCGCCAGACCCGAAATCGGTCCACAACGCCATCGAGCTCCTAGTCACGATCGGCGCGCTGACCCGCGAGTCCGAGACGCTCACGCCGCTGGGCAGGCACCTCGCGTCCTTACCCGTGGACCCGCGCGTGGGGAAGATGCTCGTCACCGCGTCCACGCTCGGGTGCCTATCCCCAGCGTTGACAATAGCGGCTGGTATGGCGTACAAGGACCCGTTTGTGTTGCCGATGGACAAGAAGCACCTCGCCGACGCCGTTCGCCGACAACTCGCGGGGGACACGCACAGCGACCACATCGCGCTGGTCCGTGCGTTCGAAGGGTGGACACGCGCCAGGGCGGACGGGGGTGTTCGTTGCGGGTGGGACTACGCGAGGCGGAACTTTCTCAGCGGTAACACGCTGGAGTTGATGTCGGATATGCGAAGGCAATTCGCGGAGCTCTTGCACGCCATCGGGTTCCTCCCCGACGGCGCGCGCACCGCGGACTACACCGACGCGTCGCATAACAGGCACGCCAAGGACGTGTCTATGCTCCGCGCGGTCATATGCGCCGGTATGTACCCGCGGCTGGTGTCTATTCGCAAGAGGGGTAAGCGGAACGAGCTCGCGACGCACGAGGATGGAAAAGTTGAGTGCCACCCCGGCTCGGTCAACTCCGTGTTTGGCACGAACTTCCCGTTCCCGTGGCTGGTGTACGGCGAGAAGATAAAGACGAGCGGGGTGTACGTCAGGGATAGCACGTGCGTCCCGGCGTACGCGGCGCTTCTGTTGGGCGGAGACTTCGAGACGGACGCCGAAGGGGCCGACCCCGACTCTTCAACAAAAAACCCACACTCTTCAACCGAGCCCGACGTGGGTATCAAGATATGCGGCGGGAACTACACGTTCAGCGCGCCGCGACACGTCCTGACACTAATACGCGGGTTACGGCGTGAGCTCGATCGGTTATTGGACGCCAAGTCACGGGATCCGGGACTGGACCTGACGCGCTCGGGTTCCGCGAAAGTCGTCGACGCTTTACGCACTTTACTGGCGGAGGAGGAGAGAGTCGCGTACGGCGGTGGCTCTCAGGCTGACACGTGGCGGCGCGGGAGTGAGTTTGGGGAAGGGGACTCACGCGGCGGGGGGTATACGTACGGGGGTGGGCGCGGCGGTGGGTCCTTCGGTCGAGGTCGGGGCGGCGGAAATAGTGGCGGGGCGAGCGACTGGGAGTGTCCGGGCGGGTGCGGCTGGGTGTTTGGCCATAAGAGGCGGTGCTTCAGGTGCGGTGTGCCGCGTGACGGGGGCGGGGACGGGTTCGGGGGCGGTCCTTCCGCGCCCGGGCACACGCGATTTTAGCGAGACGTACGTCAAAGGATGATGGTCTAGTGTTACAACTTCAACTTCCACCGTGGAAAATCCAACGCGAATATTTGGAAACTGCGCTCAGTCGCGAGTCTGTTTCCTGTGTCTCTGCGTGTGTTTTGTGTTGCCCGCGCAACCGCTGACTGTTCGGCCCGGGGTGATCCGGTGACCGGGGCCGTGCTAGAGGATCTAGTGAGAGGGGCTAGCTAGGGGTGGATGTTGCGGCGGTGTGAACGACGGCGCGGGGACGCGAACGGGGCGGGACCGACTCCCGCGCGTTCTTCTCGCGCGTTACCATCTCCGCCTCGGTCGTCGTTTGCGCACCGCCAAAAACATCGTCAGAGGGCAGAAAAGAGTCTGAGCATCATTTCTCCCCCTCCTCGCCCTCCTTCTCGCTCTCCGACGCCGCCTTCTCCTCTTCCTCCTGTTTCTTCACAGCCTCCAGCTTCGGGTTAAGCGGAGGACCGGTCCTCTTCTTCTTGGGCTTCTTCCCGATCCCGATCTGCGTGGCGGGGACGGCGGTCAGATCGGTTGTTCGTCGAGGCGGCAGGAAAGATTTTATGTGCGAAGCGGGCGGGGGAAACCACCGGACGTGACCCCGGGGAAAAAACCTCGGGAATCTCCGCGCGGTTCGGTCGCGCGCGCGCGCCGTGTGACGACGTGCGGGCGTGATCCGCGCCCGTGACGACTACGCCAAGGGTCTTATGAACGCGTTTGGGTCGCGGATGCGATCGGTGGGGCGTGTGCAAGGCGCGTACCTCGTACTCTATGTGCGCGATGTCCTCGTCAATCTCCGATTGCTTGAGCGTGCACTGGAAAGCCTCCCCCTTGGGCCCGCGCGCTCTCGCCATCGGCGCGACGCTGCCGTCCTCGTTCCAGCGCGCCATGGGGCGTCGCATGTACCCCGGGTATATCAGGTAGTCGTATTCGTCCAGTCCCGACATGTCTGCGGTCGTGGTGAAACTCCGCGCCGACAGGTGTGCCGCCTCCCGGGTGACGAGTGAGAATCAAACAGGTCCGTTCGCAGGCTGGACTTGACTGCTCGAGTTTGGAATCCGGATGGGCATTGGTTTGTGAGTGGGGGTCGCGAGAATTTTGACGGGGGAGTCACCGCCAGATTCTGCTGACCCCCTCTCCGAGACTGTGACGCCTCGAGGAGAGGAGGAAGTGCTCTCACGCACGTAAGGTTCGTCCCGGCGCGCCCGAGGGGCCACAACGACCGACCCGCGTCGCCCTTTTGATGTCCGCCGCGCTCGCACGCGCGTCGCCCTTCATCGTCGCGCATCGACCCCGGGGACCCCGGACGCACACCTCGCGCGCCTCCAAGACCACCACTCCCCCGACGGTCGCGATGGCCGCTTCCCCATCATCGGAAACCACCGTCGTGAGCGCCGAGTGGCTCCGGGACAACATCACTCGCCCCGACGTCAAGGTCCTCGACTGCAGCTGGTACCTCCCCGCGATGGAGCGCGACCCGATCGCGGAACACGAAGCCAAGCGCGTTCCGGGCGCCAGGTACTTCGACGTCGACCGCGTCTCGGACCGAGCGTCCCATCTCCCCCACATGCTTCCCAGCGCCGGCGCCTTCGCCGCGGCGTGCGACGCCGTGGGCGTGACCAACGGCGACCAGGTCGTCGTGTACGACGGCGCGGGTCTCTTCAGCGCGGCGCGGGGGTGGTGGATGTTCAAGGTCTTCGGCCACGACGCCGTCGCGCTGTTGGACGGAGGGATGGGCGCGTGGGAGTCGCTCGAATCCGCCGAGCTCGAGACGTCGCCGCCGCTCTACCCCGCCTCAGCCTCCGCGGACGCCTGCGCGAGACACACGCCGGGCGATGCGCTCACCTTCGACGCCGTGCTCAAGCCCGAGCTCGTGCTGAGCAAGGCGGACGTCCTGGCGCGGTGCGTCGGCGCCGACGCGGACGAGATCCTGGTGGACGCCAGGCCCGAGCCGAGGTGGGCGGGGGAAGCGCCCGAGCCACGCGCGGGGATCAGAAGCGGCCGCGTGCCGGGCAGCGCGTGCGTCCCGTTCTTCGACATCCTCAACGGCACGGCGCGGACCTTCAAGTCACGCTCGGAGATCGAGGGGATGTTCAAAGAGGCGGGCGCGGATCTGATCGCGATGGACGATGGCGATGGGAAAAAGATCGTCGCGTCGTGCGGCACCGGCGTGACCGCGTGCGTGCTCTCGCTCGGTGCGGCGATGGTGCGTAAGGACGGGACGCCGCTACCGGTGTACGACGGGTCGTGGACGGAGTGGGGCGCGGAGGATAGCGGGTGCCCGGTGGATGGGAAATAGGCTTCCGTTTGTCATGTCATCTATTTTTTTCATCTTCTAACGCTTAAGTTACGACTATTTGATGCACAGGAGCAAGTTCCTGTCGAACTCGTCCGCCACGTGCAGATCCGCCGATCGTATCACCTCCACCGACGAGAACCCAACCTCATTTCGTAGGTGCTCCGCGTAGAACGCGGGCCGCAGCTCTATGCCCTTCATGTGCGCCCGGGTCTCCTCCGGCATCTTCTGCTTCCGAAACGCCTGTTTGTAACTCTTCCACGGCTGCGGCTCCACGATGAACACCCCGCCCGGGGACAGCGCGTCGTGGATCGTGCGAAACATCTTCTTCAACCCACTGTCACCCCAGTTCAGCTGGATCCACTTCGTCACTGACAAACACAGGAACGCGTCCACGGAGCCGGGCGGAAAAACTTCGTCCAGAAAATTACCGGCGCGGAAGGTCACGCCGCCCAGCGACGGACCGGAATCCGCCAGCTGTGTCTTGACGTCCGGCTTCTTCTCCTCCTTTGACGTATCGTCGCCCGCCGTCGCTTCGACACGCGTCGCCGGGTGCGACCTGAGCGTCCCGCCCGCGACGGCGTCCTTCTCTTTCTCCCTCGACGCGGCAGCCTCCGCGGCGGCTTCCTCCTCCTCTCGCACGAGCCTCGCAGCCTGCTTCGCCGCCGCGCGTCGCATCCGCTTGAGCTTCTCCTTGGCCTTTTTCACGAGCCAGGTGTCGATGTCGATGCCAAGCATGGTGGTTGATCCGAACTGGACCGCGATGGACAGCGACACCAGGCCTTCGTTGCACCCGATGTCCACGCACCGCTTTCCGTGGAACCACTCGCGCTCGAGGTGCGCGATGCGGTGGTCCTCCAGTGACTCCCCGACGCGGTAGCCGTAGTAGCGGTGGTAGTTGCCGTACCTGAAGCACTGGCGCCCGTTCGCGCCCCGGTTGGTATCGTGAAACTTGACGTGCGAAGCGCCCGCGTCGCCCCCGTCGTTCGCCCCCTCGGCCGATGTCAACCCTCGGGCGGCTCCCCCGTTCGCGGTCGCGTCGGGCGCTTCCTCCGCCCATGCGTCCAGGCCCGACGGGGTGTTCGATGCGGCGGCGTCGCGCTCTGAACGCGAGCGCTTCTTCGTCGCCACGTCGGAGGCCGGCGCCTCTTCCGGCGCTTCCCCAGCCTCCATACTCCTCGGTCGTCGAGTGCCCTTCCAAATGCTGAAAAGTGAAGATTAGAGCTCGCCTTTTTGCTTTGGTCGTGCAGCTGACTGAAACGCACAGGATCTAAATACGAATTAGCGACATCTGCACAAGCAAACAGTCGTATGTGGCGTAATGCGATCCCAACAAAACCAAAAAGAAGGTGTTACACGCGACTACTCACCAGTAGTCTACAAATTCGCCCCCTGCCGAACCCTACTCCCCGGGCGTGTCGGCACAGCGCACGCGCGGAACCTCGCAGGAAACCACCGCGGGGCCCGAGTGAACGCCACCGGAGAACCGAGAAGCGGACGCGCGCTCCCGACCCGACCCACCGGGAACAGGAGCCCGCCCCGCCCTTTTCCTTTCCCCAACCAACACAACACACACGGGCGCTCGACAAGGCCCACCCCTACGAACCCCTCGACGCCAACCTGACATCACAACAACATGTCGTTCAGAAAAGGTTTAGTCGAGATCTGGGAGGACATGATGTCCTACCGTACCCTCAAGGTGGTCAAGATCAGCGACAAGAGGCTTGCGTACGTGCACAAGTCCCTCATGGCGTCCATCCTCATCTACGCCACCATCACCATGGTTGGCGCGCACACGTACATGCTCAAGGAGAAGCCGAGGCTCTACGTGACCACGACCATTGACGACAGCGCACGTCTAAGTAATTGGAACCTAAGCAGTACCTCGGGGGATACGGGGTACTGTAACCCGGCGTACACCGCCTTCCCGGGCGACGAGTTGATCCCTGAACCAGCCTACCCAAACACCCGGTGCGCTTCTTACATCAGCAGCTCGCAGATGGTCTCGGTGAGCGACCAAGGCGCGTTCGTCGGGACGCACATGCGACAGCAGCCGTGGAAGCGCACGTGCGCCGATGAGGTCGCCAAGACGGACTGCGTGGTGGAGAACAAGGACGAGAACGGCGCGGACGCCGAGGCGGAGGATCACTTCGCGGCGGATATCGAAAACATCAAACTTACGCTCCAGCCGATATACGTCACCTCGTGGGGGGTATCCGAGGCGGCGCACTGGATCACGGTGGTCGACGCGGCGGGTAAGATTGTCAAGGAGTTCGAACGATACGACGGCGACGCCGATAAACGATGGCCGACCTTCACCCTCAAGGAACTCCTGGCCCTCGCGGAGCTAGACGTGGATGCGCAGAACCCGGTGGTGGTTTCAAAAAATTACCAAGGCTTGGACGCGAACGGAAACCCGCGGCTGCCGCTGTACCGCCTGACCGGCCTGCGCGTCGCCGTGGACTTCAAGTTCAGTAACTTCAGGCCGATGTCCCAGGGAAAACCTTTCGACTTCACGCCCCTGGCCGTCATGTCCGTCAAGGCGACCAGCGTGGGTTCATTCGTGTCGCCCGTTGAAAAAACCGTCTACTCGGGCAGCACCAGCAACTTCGACTCGCAAGGCACGACTTTATCGATCCGCGGGGTCAAGATCGAGTTCCAGGCGAAGGGGTTGATGGGTATAGCGGACGGGTACACCGGGATGAT
>Ga0209666_1001094_pt1 | contig 20833 bp, 15 predicted proteins | sample SaaInlV_125m_DNA_FD_184679 | JGI IMG/M metagenome (GOLD analysis project Ga0209666, IMG submission 184679) | Marine microbial communities from expanding oxygen minimum zones in the Saanich Inlet - Saanich Inlet SI037_S3LV_10m_DNA (SPAdes)... | ecosystem: Environmental > Aquatic > Marine >...
AGGGGTAGGTGGAGGGGTAGGTGGAGGGGTAGGTGGAGGGGTAGGAAGTTGCTTTAGGAACTTGAGATGTGCTCTTCTTTCATTTAGTAGCTCCGTCTGATCCTCTATTGGTGTCTCGTCGTCATATTCGCTACTTAGGGACTTGAGATATTCTTCTTGTTCTTTAAATATTCCGTTTTTCCGAAGAATTTCTGCGTCAACCCCTTGAAAGCCATCTTCGATAGCGTCACTTGCACGTCTTTGATGATCCAAATGCTGGTTTTTTACCTTAATGTTATAATCAAGACCTTTTTCCTCTTGAATAAGCGCTGGATGCTTATCGTCAAACTCCTTCGTGTCGTCAGATATTTCAGATCGCATTTTGTTTTCCTGTCCTATGAGTGCGTTTGTTCTGCGAATTTTTTCATCTGCTTTGCTCTCAATTTCTTTGTAACGAGTTATAAATGTATCTAATTTTTTATTGTGATGTTCGTGTTGATAAACTTTTGGGTCGTGCTGAGACTCCACCCAAAATAGTTCTATATCTTTGAGTGTACTTCCACTGGAAGTTTCAAACCAAATTTCCTTCAGGGAATGATTCTCTGCAATAATGTTTAGAGCAAGTTCATTTTCAGGAAGTGAAACAAGTGTTGTTAACTCCTGTTCGTCGATATCTTTTGTGGGTGGTTCCTGAAGCCTCTCTATCATTTCTATTGTGTAACTCGAATTCCATTCTGGGTGAAAATCTCTAAGTTTATCAGTGAAATCTTGCACCTTATAAAAGCCACTAAATTCTAATTCTTTATTTTGTTTATTTTTAAAACTACCTTCCCCCTTTATTGTGATCTTGTCTTCTGGGTGAGTATCGTATACAAATCTAATTGAAATTTCATCAGATCTTTTACTTTCATCAATATTTACAATTGTTATAACAGCCCTGTAAAATTTAAGAGGGTTGAAAGTTTTTCTTTCTTTCTGGAATTTATGTCCCGATCTAATCGAGAATCTATCCAACATTACCTTAATGTACCAAAAAAAAAGCTATCAATTGACAATTTTTTATTTTTGTAATTTTACTGCGGCCTCCTTCTCTATGTCTTTGTTCACCCTGACCAGTTCAGATTTAATTTTGCTCAATTCTTCTACTCGATCAATTCTTCTATTAATTTTGTTTATTTCAACATCACTATTCTTTATTTCTTCCCTTTTTTTTGCATAATCTGCTCTAAGTGTAATCAGCTTTTCGTCGATGGTAGTAGCATCACTAGTCAACGTTTTCAATGTTTCAGTTTTTGTTTTAATGCGTTTTTGTACCTCTTCGTTCCGTGTCCTGCTCTTTTTTTTTGTCTCAGATGAACTGGTTGTTAGACTCCTGGATTCTTCTAGCCGTTTCTTTAAAGTCTTGAGCTGTTCCTGTTTTTCAGGAATTACAGTACCTATAAAGTTTGAAATGCTTTTATTTCTAGTATTTGAAATCAAACGCGTTTGCTCGAGACCAGTGGATCTTTTTTTACTTTTTCGTCTCAATAATTCCACATTCTCTCGAGGAGGAATTGTGGAAATGTTGTACCAACTGATTTGAACTCCATAGAAAGATCCTGGGGATTTATTGGCTTTGAATTCAACAGATTTAAGCGTTTTATACCAGTCGTCGTTTTTATCAGTGTGATCTAGATTATAGTTTATGATTCTCCATTGGTAAGGGTCTGTGTTAGAATACAAATATGCGGTATAATGGTCTTGCCGACCATTAGCATTCCAGTGACCAATATCTTCTTTTTTTCTGCACTTGGGAAAGCAAAGAACACCGGATGAAGAGTTCTCCGTAATAGGTCCAATTGTGTGGACTGTGCCATCCTCATAGGTGAAGAGAATTTCCCCGCTTGGCGAGCCATCTCTAACTCTAAAATTATCAATGAGAATATCTGCATATCCACCTTGAGGGTGAGGGTTATCTTTTTTTATACTGCCGTGCTCGTTTTGGTGTACATCGAAGGGTTCTTCTGACACGGGTGGTGCTGGTGCGGGGGGGGGTAGTGGTGGTGGCGTAGCGGGTGGCGTGGGCTGGGGTTCCTCAGCAAACACGTCTATTTTGCCATCCGCATAATCATCTAAAAACCTTCTAATCTCTCTTATTTTTCCACCAGGAAGTTTTTCTTTCCAGTAGATAAAATCTGCCAGGTTCCAAGCTGAAGTTCTCATGTGGCGTGAGTTATTTATTGTCACTTTATGTGGCGTGAGTTTTCGTCCGCCGTACATCCTATGCCATTTTGCATCATCACCTCTAACCCAAAGATAATTGTTTTGTGCAATACCATATATCCACTGCTGTTTATCACCAGGTATACCCCCATAAAGTGAGCCCTCCAACGGTATACCTCCTTCCACAGAAACACCGGCCTTGCCCTGGTAATGACCAAAGGTTGTGCCTTCCGGATAGCTCGGAGCAGTCAATATTGAATTTTGCGGGCCGTGTTTCGGACCGTCTAGGTTGAAGTTATACCTAGTAACGAATGCAATAGTCCATTTGTCACGGTCAAATCCATCTGTCAAGTCCCACTTGGAATTCGAATCACCCTCTACGTATGCAAACTTTCGACGGGCACCTCGCATGTGTTTTAGACTTGAGCCAACCTGAGCATTCCGAGCATGGAATCGACTCTTACTGAAATATTTATCTTCCCATGTCGTTTTATCTTTATAAGTACTTGCATTAAACCTTTGAAAAATACCAGAGGGGAGATAACCACCGGCTGGGGGGTTTGCAGGTATATTTATTTCCAGCGGCTTGAATTTAGCACTAGCATCCGGGTCGGGATCTGACTTGGACCATGTGAGTGTTACTTTTTGGAAGCCACCTGAATAATCTTGATAACCTTTTTCATGATAAAAAGTAATATGTTTCACTGGACCAGTGATGAATTTCCATTCGTTTTCCCAATCTTTCGTGTGTAATCGTTCGATTCCCATGTGCTTTGATAATACTAAATTCCTCTGAATGAATGCGTTCCCTACAAATCTATCCTTGTTGTCCCTGGACCATGTGTTGCTAAGGCTAATCTCCTTGCCATATTTACTCAGTAAAATGAGGGATCCACCGTCCCTTCTCATTTCCAATGTCTCTGTAACGTCGTCTTCATAATGCCACGTGACAGACCCACCATTACCAAGTGAGCTTATGTCGATGTTCTTAATTTGTAAACTAAGAAATGAATGACCAGGGTATGGTTTGTATCTTATTGATTTATCTTGTACGTTAAATTCTTCAGAATTCGCTTTGTTCGTGGTCATTACATCACCTGAAAATGTCATTTACTTTTATTCAACATTATATTATTTCTAAATTGCACTCAATAGTAATTAGGAAACCTCATACGAGGCATGCTGTAGTGGTGTTCTTTAGACTTTTTTGACTTACTATGTTTAATCACAATAACAATGCATATCATTGCTATCATAAAAAGAAAAGCATATGTAAGGTAGCTAATATTATACCCGTCATCATCACCACCACCGTTCCCACCTGCACTGTTTTCTTGGAACCCCGTAGCTGTAACCGAAGCACCATCACCTGAATATGTCATTACTTTTATTCAACATTATTTTATTTTTTAATTGCACTTAATAGTAATACGAGACGCCCTGTAGTGGTGTTCTTTAGACTTTTTTGATGCATATCACTGTTATCATCAACAGAACATATTTAAGGTAGCTAATATTGTACTCGTCGTCGTCATCACTTTACTCTAATTCGTGAAAAAAAAATATTAAGATAAAAGCAATGGAGTTAAACAAGAAACCAGCCCTGACAGGAAACGGATTTTTTGACTTTTGTAGAGGTCACGAAATACGGAAAGTATTTTCAATTTTATTCCTGATTGGGATCGTAATCAATTGTGCACTCTTACTTTTTTCAGGCCAGTGGGGCCTCTTATTGTTATCGCCTATACAGTTTGGCTTATGGTATCATATTGCACGAAATAAATGTGCCCCAATTACGTATTTCTTCATCCCTGTGATTCTTATACTCTGTAGTGTTCTGACAATGAGCATGTTATTTCCTGTGAAAAAAACGAGCCAGGGGGGCAGTGAGGAGGGTGATGGTGAGGAGGGTGATGGTGAGGAGGGTGGTGAGGATGAGAAGGATGAGAAGGATGAGAAGGATGAGAAGGATGAGAAGGATGAGAAGGATGAGAAGGATGAGAAGGATGAGAAGGATGAGAAGGGACCTCGTATCGCTGACCAGTTAACAATCTCTGGCAAGACCTGTTGCTTAACCAGAGTTGCGACATGTTTGGCATGCAACGAAGGGAAAACTTTGGATGAATATTGTGCTATAAAAGGAAATGCTGAAATACCCGGGTGTTTCCAATGGCTCACACACACAGGTAAGGCTGTAGTTGAAAAAAAGCCCAGAGGTTGTTGCAAAGCAATGACTGCGGAATGTTTGGCATGTGGCATGGGGATTACTGTGGATGAATATTGTGCTATAGATAAGCATGCTCAAAGACCCTGGTGCTATAATCGGCCTGGTACCAGGCCTAAAGATACTAACCAGTTCCAGGTGATTACCCCCGAAGCCTACGACCCTAAGTTGCGCTAGGGCAGTGATGAAGCAATTTTATCCAAGTCATTCAAGAAGTTGTCGACATTTCCGACTGAAATAATATCATCAACATTGACATCAGCCTGTTTCAGTTTGAGTTGTGCTTCTGTGTAAGCAATTGACTTTTCATCACAATGTTTTTCCAAGAATTCACAGGGGTTCAGGAATTGCGCTGCATCCGCGTATTCGGAGCATGCGCATTCTGCTCTTTTGTCAGAAACGTCACACACGCCTTTTACGCAGGTGTCCTCTGGAATTGGCGTTTTTGACGACTTCGACTGGTACTTTTCCATTGTTGCCATGCAAATTTCTTGGGTTGGAAAGCCCAGCCCAATAGAGGCTCGATCATTGGGGTCGATTCTAATGTCTTGCACTCCGGTCGTGGATTCCCACTTCCACCCTCTGTATTCATCAGTCCCAGGAATTTTTCCAAACCAGCACAGTGATCCATGTCCCTCTTTGCATGCCTCAGTTTTATCAGTTTTTAATAAAGACTTTTCTTCTAGTAAGTCTAGAACCATATTCACGTTTTCACAGTCCGTTTGATCATACGAGCAGTTTCCGTAATCAGGTTCATTCCCTTCTGTGCATTCATAGCATGATTTTGCGTCGATATCTCGTTTCGTTGACTCACAGCCTTTGTTTGTACCTTTGAAAATGATCTTTTCGTTTATTTTGGCACACTCAAGACATTTTTCGTGTTTTCCTCTTTGAAAGATGTGGTTGTCGAAAACTGGTGTCGCTCGACAGACGACCAGTCTTCGGCAATGATTGACACCCGGTTTTCTTGTTGCAGCTGGAATTTCTTTCAGTTCTGGTAAGACCTCACCAACTGGTGATCGCGCCAGGATAGGAATCATATAGACCACAAGGTTATATACAATGTAAAGCAGAATTACGAGGAAAATGGTACATTCATATCCATACCGCCTCAATAATTCAAATACAAAGAGCATGTTGACTAATAAGACAATGCTGTAATTCAGACCAATACTAGTCTTTAGAAACAACGAGAGTTCTCTTGGGATACGAAAGACGATGTAAAAGAGATACATTGTCAAGAACATTTTAGAATAGAAAAATTGTTCATGCTTAGTCATCGAGGCATCAGGATTTCTCACAATTGACTTAAGGAAATTGGTGATCGGGAAGAGCCCAGTTGAAAAGTAAATATCTCCTAGATTGGGTGCTTTTTGACATGGTATGCCAAATACTGATGTCATTTTGTTATAATAATCTTTTTTTTTAATTGGCCTGCGTCGCAAGCCTAGATCATGTCTTGGAAAGCACGTTCTCTTGAATCCCTAGTGCTTGCTGGTAGTAGCAAGTCCATGGTTGTTTGTGAGGCACCTATTGGACCTGGTGTGTTCAAGTCTGTAATATATTTCATGTAATAGGCCATGTTTTGTAGTATGTTATCTGAGCACTGTCTCACAACCATTTTGTTGAGGTCCATAATGCTGTGGTGTTGGTTGTACTCCATTTGTAGGATGTGAATCATAACAACCTGTAATTCACTGTCCGATTGTTTTCCAATACTCGCTTTACCATTACTTGATTCGTGCACAGCCTTGATTATCATGTTATGAATCACGTTTCTGTTGTAAGTACCTAGAAAGTATTGTATGGCAGGGTCTTCTTTGTTGCTTACTAATCTTGATGTTTGTTCAGGAATGTTTAATGTGGGTTGGTACATGATGTTATCAATATACATAAAAGTTGTTGGGTAAAATCATTGAAAAACAATATGTGTGTTTAGTAAGACACACACAATGCACACTGTTGTGAAAGCTAAAAATGTGGATATTAGTAGGTTAGAAACTGCTTCACCAAGAGCTATCATCAATGGAAAAAGTTATAATTTCGATTTGCTGTACAATGAGTTCGAAAGCTTGACAGTTCAATTGCCCAGGTGTCAACTATACACGGGACTATATGAGTCTGATGGAAAATGCTATTGTGAAATCTTGTTGCCGTCAGATGGTATTACCAGTGATCTTTATTATAGAATCGCCTCAAAGTTGGAGAAATCAGTAAAAAAACAAAGAGTAGATTTAGTAGACGTTACCTTCGTGGGTCATTTGCGGAAAATGCCCAATGGGTCACTGTTAAGATTAAAGCTACCACAAAACAGGTCAACAGTACAGACTGAGGTCGTTTCGAAAGGAGGTAATAAACTGTCATTTGCAGAGTTCGTAAAAGGAGCAATGGTAATACCAATTGTGGCGATAGAAAATGTATACGTTATAAATGAGACTTTAGGATTCAATATTCTCCTCAAACAGGTAGTTGTTTTATGACGCTGAGTTGATAGAGGCGGAGGTGGGCAGTATTGGAGCCACATAGGGGCGTCACCACGGGGCTTCTTAGGAGGCTCTGACTTGCTCAAAAAAACTGGGCTCGATCATACCGCGCCCTAAGCAACCATCAAAAATATATAAATAAGAAAACAGAGATGTGGCACTCAATCTTCTTAGTAATATTTTCTTTTTGCTTGGTAATATTCACCATTATATTCTGTTTCAGTTTTGGTACAAGCTCACTTACAGATTTAGAGGAGTCTCTTAGGGAGAATCAGACTAACACACAGATTCAGATGGAGATTGATACGTTGGAGGCTCTACTACCCATGAGTGACAGTCCAATCCTCAACATCAATACAAAATGGCGGGACTCCATACGCTCTCATCACAATATATTTCTAAAGGAATACGAAGCATTTACTTCAAAGTTTACTGTAGCACCACACAAGAGTAGTGTTGGTGTATATGCAAGTACTATAGACAAATATGATAAGTGGAACTCAATTGTATTACGTCTATTCGGTAACGACACCAAATTTGCTAATATGTTCCCAAACACCATGCGCATTCTAAACTCTGCGGGTCAGCCTTTCCCGTCTATTATTTTCAGTACCCTCTCCCCCGGGGCAGAATTGGAGCCACACAGGGGCGTTACCAAGGCGGTACTGAGATACCACCTGGGGTTGCGGGTGCCGAAGGCATTTGAAAATTGTCATATCTCTTTGTGGGATGAAAATGGTAAGGAATTCAAACATAGCTGGGAGGCCGGAAAAGATGTTGTGTTCGATGACACTTTTGAACACGGAGTTCAGAATCGCACTAAGGAATCACGAACAGTTCTCTTTCTGGACGTGCAGCGAGAATACAATGATACAAAACACCAGGAAACCCGCGATCGCCTTTTACAAATTGGTAACAAGCTCGTTCACTACAATGAATTAAAACGAATTAATGCGCTCTGGGCACGAACCCTAAGGGTTCGACACCTTAGTCGTTTTAGTCGTTTGCGAAAGAAAAACCAGTCATGGAGAAGAAACTATTTAAAGTAGCATAACCCATCATATAAAATCACGATAAAAACCATTTAAAGAGTAAAATTTTGTATTTGTGGTAATGATGTTTGAAGAAGAAGAATTGGGATTTTCGAAATGTCACCGAATTCACGACACTCGTTTGATCAATTTTGTGCAGCAAACGGCAATGCAACTTAACGATCCAAGTTTGAAACGATATCCATCGTTCCGGTTTCCTGGGGGGTTGCCTATCACTGTAGAATCCTCTCATGTGAGGAGTATAATGTGTGGCAATTATTCTTTCACATCCAAAGCTGATGGAATTCGAGTGTTGCTTGTTTTTGTAAATTATTACATCGACGGAGACTGGAGGAAAGTTTGTGTGATGCTAGGACGTGATGGGACAGCACACTTGTTGAAAGTAAACGTTCCGAATGAGTTAAGCGAGAATGGTGGTAGTCTTTTTGATGGTGAGCTGGTGCAGGCGAGTAATGGCTGGTCACATATTTTGTTGTTCGATTGTTATTCTTATCAAGGTTCCAATTTGCGTCAATTGCACTTATATCGACGTTTTGCTAGGTGCGAGAAGCTTGCTGAGATGTGCATTCATGAAGAAAGTTCATCTGTGATATTAAACGCCAAACCTTTCTACAGACTCACAAAAGACAATCTTGAAACCGCACTGGGTTTTTTGAACAATCAACATTATCTTCCTTACCCGACAGACGGGATCATTTTGGTACCACCTGGGAAGGCGAGTTGTGTATACGGAAGGGATGACACACAATTCAAACTCAAATCTAATCATACGATAGATCTAATTTTGATGCAAGACACAGATGATGACGAGAAACCTTACTATTTGGCCTCGTATGATGAGTCTGACGACTCCTATATCATCAAACAACAAGTTTCGGCGACTGAGTTTGAAGGATATGGTGTCAATACTATATTCGAGTGCAATGTAACGATCGTTGATGGCATAGAAACGTTTTCTGCATACAAGACCAGATCTGACAAGACACATCCAAATTCTGAAACTGTCGTAAAGAGAACGATTCGAACGATAAGGGACAATGTGAATGTGGAAGCATTGATAGCATCACGATAAATGGCTCAGTAGACAGCTTCTTGCTTGATTCAGACTCGTACCGCCTGGTGACGCGAGATTGGCAATCGAACTTGTATCCGATAATGGACTGCTTTGAATCCTTGATGCCGGTGAGGAGCACAGACGCTCCGAAGAAGATAAGTCACATAGAGCGCCAGTGGCCTTCTCGATATCACATTGCGTAACTTTGAGACACTTTGAGGATGGGGTGGTCTTGATGAAAGATAATGGCTTCTTCGAAATCATGGTCAAGCATTGCTCAAGTCTGTTCTTCGGGGGGAGTCTCTTCTTTGGGGGGAGCGACGATGCAAGAAGATCGTTGTATGCTTCTGTGCGCGCTTGTATCACATCATTGACGACATCTGGTTCCACTGCAATCGTACAAATTATGCGATCACCTGCTGGTCCGGGTGCTTTTCCAAGCTGGTAAAACTCGTTGTCGTTGGTGACCATCGTGAGTAGAAACTGACACAATGCTTCATGTTTCTTGCTGTTAGTAGATAGTAGGGCGTTTTGGATCAACTGTGTCACAGTAGTCTGTCTACCATTCTCGTCAACAAAACCCCACTCATTGGTCGTCTGAAATGTCTCGAGATCGGCTTCAAGAAGAACCAGGTGTTGCATGGCGTCTCACCTTCCGCAGATAGCACATGTGGAAAGTCCATGGCTGCAAAAAAGTGGCCGAACTCAAGGCCCCCTAAGCTTAATTCTCTTCTTCTTTCTCTCTTCAATTGAAGAGAGAAAGAAGAAGAGAATTAAGCTTAGGGGCGACCTTCACGAAGGATTTTTGGCAGCCATGGACTTTCCACATGTGCCACCTACGACCACACCCACGTCCTGACGCACATGCCACAACTCCTTTCTCCTTTCCCACGCAGAGATATGGCACAGCATTAAAACCTTATAATGTTAAATACAACAAATATGACAGTGAGAGTACCCTTTCACACCAGTGTCACTATGTACGTTCCGACGTTGACGTTGTTGTCTCCGATGTCACAACGCGCCGTCACCCCCTACCACCACGTGACTTGTGCCATTCGCACAACAAAATCATCACCCACCAGCCCCATGTTCAGAACTCCCATGAGCCGTTTTTACCGACCCGCTTGGGCACCCACTTGCGCACTTTGGGCAGAAAGTGCTGCACTATCTCTCCGTCCACCAATCCCGCTTCGACGATCTCCTTCTTTGCATTCTTGGCTGCCTGCGATAGGTCGCATGCGAGCGCGGTGAGACGACTGTTCAAAGCAGTTTCGTACACAGCAAGGATATGCGTTGCTTGTTGCTGGAGCTCAGGGTTGATCATGTTGCCCATTGCATTGGTCATGTTGGTCATGTTGTTCATGTTGCCCATTGCAAGCATGAGCACAAACAACCTGAGCTCCATCTTGTGAACAGCCTTATCGTCACCCGCGTAATCTGCAATAATATCATCCTTTTCCTTGTCCCCGTCCGCGAATCCGTAGGCCATCCAGTGCAGAAGTTTTGTTTTCTCTGTAAAGGCATCGACGAGCTTGTGCAAGTACAGGTCTTCCGGCCCGGTCTCGGGGTCAGGCGCGGGGCTGGGCTCCAAGCAAGGCTCCAACCACGTAAGGTGCCCCCCCGACACGGAAGCGTGAGAATCCTCGGCGGAAGCGTGAGAATCCTCGGGCACGCAGTCCATGATGACTGGCGCGTGCGTGTGCGAAAGGTGTTTACTAACTACAAGAGACCACATGGGAAGTGTTATTTATCACCTCCCATCAGCTTCCCATGTGGTCTCTTGTAGTTAGTAAACACCTTTCGCACACGCACGAGGCGAAGGCTTCACGTCACGCTCGCAGTGAGCGTCCGTGGTGCAGCCATGTTGAAGTCACGCCCCCGTGGACGCCCACCTCGTGGCCGTTGTGGTTCACCCAAGGTGTGGAACTACAATACCGGCCAGTACGAGGACCGGGTGGTGGTGGTGCAGTCTGGTCGTGTGTCAAAGCACGATGCTTCCACTAAGAAGTCTGCTAAGAAGTCTGTCGTCACCGGGCAGGCACCGCGGGTGGTGATGGCTTCTTTTCCGCGTCCGCGCGGTCGCGCTCCACACGACAAACATGGGGCACCCAAGAAATGGAACGTCTGCACTGCGGAGTGGGACGAAGTTCCTATGAAACCCGAGGTTCATGTCGCGTGCGAGGTTGTTGACATGGATGACGGAGACAATGACGACGGAGACAAGTCGTTTGCTAACTAGTGCGTAGTGGTGATTTTGAAGAAAGTGGTTTCGGTGTCAGATTGGTTCTCGTTTGATTTGTTTGATTTGTTTGATTTGTTGGTTTGGTTGGTTTGGTTGGTTTGGTTGGTTTGGTTGGTTTGGTTGGTTTGGTTGGTTTGGGTTTCTGTGCTTCTATTGCTTTCCTTTTCTGTATGGCTTTCCGGCTTACGAAAGCACGTTGTGCCAATTTTATTGCGTGAACAGACTTTGGCAAAGTCTTCTTTGCATTTCGATCTTCCGCAAGAACTTTACTTACATTCAGTTCGTTTTCCATTTGATTTTTCGCTAGCATTGGTAGAAGTCGAAGAAATTGTTTGTCCACTGATTTTGATCGGAAATGTACTTTTGACCATTGTTTTTTTGTGCCTCTCTGCAAGAATTGTCTTTCGAATTTAATTTGTTCTGGTTGCAATTGTTTTATATCATTTTTTTGACGTGAAAGGAAATGTTTCTCAAGTGCATTACCGTATTGACTTTCTGCAGTCACGATTACTCTTTCCTTCTTTAAATTCAACACAATTTGCGTTCCGTTAACCCTGGACTTGACAAAAGTTAAAATGGATTCGCTGCCAGGTATATCCCAAAGATCAAATATTCCCTCGGCATCAGCATCATCAACAAATGGTAGCGTATATTTTTCTTTCAGAACGGTAACTTTCTTGTTCGGGTCTAATCTTTCGACTTGTCGTATCGACTTCGAAAGAATAGGTTCTATTTTCAAAATCGGATATTGATTCACGGTTGTCTTAGCAGCCTCTGTTTCTACCTGCATGAAACATCCCATCACGTCTTTCGTGGCACTTCTTTTGAACTTCACAAATTCACTGGAATTATTAGATAAGTCTTGAATGATGGTTTTGGAAGTAACCTTTGCGTTTCTAGCTAACTCTGTGAAATGATTCACAATTTGTGTCAATATGTTTTTTTGAATTGGTTTATTGAGATGTTTCTTCAACCAGTACTTGTACAGACCCATTCGCAGCATTTGAACGGCGAACTTGTACTTTCTGATACTTGGAGCAATTCTCTTTGGTTTAGTTGTACCCTTAAGGGTTGTCTTAGTTGTGCCTTTGAGGTTATTTCTACTATGATTATTATTATTGTCACTGTTATTTATGCCTTTGATGTAGTTTGAAAACAAGGGGGCATTCGCAGCGTTGTCACGCATTAGCTTAAAATAAAAGTTTTCTTTGGTTGCCCTGAAGCCACTGTGACTTTTTAGTCTGGTTATTTCCTGATTTGAATCATAAACATTTAGGCGCTTCTGTGCGTTACATTGCAAAAGTTTTCTTACACTACCGATCAGTTTGCTTTGTCCCAATGCAACCTCACTCTTCAAGTTACAGACGGACTTCGCAAACGAATACAATGAATCTGTGTAATTATACGCGTCACACTTGTCTTCGCAACCGAATAACTTATGGTCAAATTTTATATGATTTGAAAAAATTTTCAGTGGTAAAGTATCGTTCGCCTTCAATATCTTCATTCCAAAGGTTTCGTCATTTGTCTTCTTACCGGGTTTTCTTTTTGCATTGTTCGATTTTTTGTTAGTTAATTTATTTTTATTAGGTTTGTTTTGAGACCCGTTCGAAGTATCTATAACATTCGTTGTATTCGCGCTTGAAGTATTTCTTGAACTATTGTTCGTTTTAGAATAATTTCGTGAACTATCGTTCGTTTCAGAATCCTCATTCTGTTCGCGGTTCGCGTTGGGAGAAATAAGATAATTTTCGTTCTCTCCCGTTTCTTGGTGAACAAACCTGGCTGTTTCACCATTACGATTGCCAAAAAAGGAAACGTTTGTCGTCTTCAAATCTATTCTTTTTACCGTGTTTTGGGGATGCAAGTTAAGAGCACAGTTTCTTGTATTCCTTCCAAAGATTTGCTTTCTTTGTGCATTACTTATGGGTTGTCTTTTCTGCTGTTTGTGATAGAGGACGGCATATGGAGTGTGAAAAAAGGATCCACCATGCGTCATCTCCGAAAGAATCGCGTTGCACAAATCTCCTGTGTTGTTTTCTGGTATGTTGTATATTCCACCCAGTAGCGATTTACTGGATCTATTTAATTGATGTCGAGTCGTGTGTGATCCGACAGTGATACTCTTCGTTTTCGACACAAAATATCTGAAGAAGATGGGAGTTTTGAGATGAGAATCTATGTGACTTCTACATTCTCGAATCAATGAGAATATCATAACTCTGATGTCTTGCAATTGATTACGTGTCTTAATTATCAAGCGATTCATTTCATTCTTTTGATCATTATTCCATGTCACATTGGCGAGACTTAATGAATAAATATTTGTAATATGCGACAAAACTTCACCAGATGTAACATGCTGTAAAAGGCTGTATAACAAACTCAAATACGGATTGTGATAAGCGGTCAATTCTTTGTCGTATATAAACGAGGAAGATGGGGAGCTTGATCGTGAATGTTGAGCTGATGCTTGTGCGGTAGTTTTTCTTGTATCTACACCAAGCAGACTGACATTTATGCCATTGATATCTTCCTTTAGTAGCTGCTGAACACCTCTTGCTGGTTTTAGAAGATGTGCTAAACCAGAGTCAGAGTTCGGTTGACTTCCAGACTGAAACTGTGCGATGTAAAGCCTTACACCCTTTTGTACATGAATTAACCAATCTCTAGCAGCTATCTGTGGGGGAGAACCTGCTCGGAATTCAAAGATGTGAGCTGAGATCTGTTTTTGAAACAAGTAATCTTGCCCATTCTTATCTTTCCGGCCATAAAAAGATGACGGAGTTACATTCAATGTGTTTGTCGTTTTCTTTACGCACGTGATGGCATAAACGCTTGATTTGGGATTGCTTGCTTCTTCGTTCAGACCCGATTGTAGTTGAATGCACCCCGCCTGGTTCAGCAAAATATGAGCCAATTCAGTTGCTTCAGAACGAGCACCAGAATCTACATAAACCATGACATTCCCCTTGCTACTATCTTGTGGAAGAGTGACTTTCACTCCTTGTGAGCTCGTCGTCTCCAAATGCTTCAACTGCACTTGACGTAAACGTTGTGACTCAAAGCGGGCGTCGGTGATCACTCTGTTGCTGGTGGAACGAATTATGTTTGCAACTATCATATTTGCTGAACTAAACAATGAGAACATTGGCAACGATGACGTTGATTTGAAAAAAACTGGATTCGTTTTGTCGTGACCATAAATGGACAACGGTTGCCCAACTAACTCCTCTTTTCCGTCATGCTTGATAGTTGCAGTTAGATTTGCTAATGATAAAGATGAAATTCCAGTCTCCATTTTTAATAAGTCGTTCCTCACTTTCACAAACTTCTTTCTTGTCTCCAATCTTATGCGTGTATCAACCTTAATTGTTTCATTCGTGTTGCGCTTGAAAATTTCATTTAATTCTTTTAAAAAGAGTTCTCCATAGTGATTGACTTTCGCGGCAGCATCTTCTTTTTCTTCTTTATGGTGTTCGCTCACCCCTCTCGCAGCATTTGAGTTTTTCTTAGTTATCTTTTGTAACTTTTCAAAATATGTTCTTGCATCTTCAAATTGTTCATGTAGCAGTTTTCTGTTGGCTGTCTGTCCGTCTGATTTCTTAAGAGCGTCTGCAGTGATTTGTCGTTGAAAAGTGAAGAGCTTAAGCTGTTTTTTTAGTCCAGCTTCTCTCACACGCAAATTTTCTATCCTTCCCGATTTTTGTATTTGTCTCGTCACCCCTCTTGTCCCTTGTCTGACAGCAGCACCAAAGTGTCGTTCACGCCTCTCCTTCTTATTCTCTTGTTCCTTGTGACTTTTTAATTGATTTTGAACTGTTTCTAAATTATCTGCTAAGATTTTTATTCTCTTTCTAATGTTTGTGTTGCTCGTGTGTTTCTTTCCACTCGATTGCTGCTCAGTGGCAGATATGCTTAGCACCATCGCTTTGTGTCGTTGAAGAACAGTCGGATAGACTTCTTTTTGTGTGTTCGTTATTTTCCATTTCTCACTTGACGAATCTCGTTGGTTCGGTGAATACTTTGATTGGTTTGGTGGTTGTACTTTCTGTACATGATTGAGTATGTCCGAGATTACAGTACTATATGCGATCGCCTTTGTGATTGGGTGTACAAAGTTTGAATTATTCAGAGGAAAAATTAAATCAATTTTCTTTTGTTGACGTCCCTGTAAGAGCCCCAGTAATCTGTTGGACTGACTTAATGGGACCACAGTATTAACCTTCCTGCCAACAATTCTGTCGTGCACGCTTCTTAGGTTTTGTAAAGCATTGCGTCTTGGCTTCAACATAAGGTTATGAATTGGAGCAAACGGCACTTCGAGTGGAAACACACAAGGCTTTTCGAAGTCAAATTTTGGTGACATTGGACAAGTGGCAAAAGACGCTTTCGGGTATAAAGATGCATCTTTTGCTGTACTCCAATGGCTAATATAACCCGTGACTCCGTGATACTCGTCTTTTAGAGTCTTAGAATTTGCTTTCTTGTATAAGACAGAGAAGTATTCAATACAATCATTTGTTATCTCAGCAAAAAGACTCGCATAGATTGAATGTTTCCCGCCATCAAAGATCAAGGTATTCAAAAAACTATTGAAGCGTTGTCGAGACTCTGCACCGAGACGGAGTTGCACATTTTTTTCGGTAGGTTTCACCACTCCTAAGAATTTTTTTAGTGAGTAGTGGAACATTTCTTCTGCTTCATCCAGTATGCCTACTTTCTCAGGTTGTATAAGGGATGCAATGGGTTTGAGGTTTCTCTCTTGTGATTTGTTTAAATACAGCTTGTTGAATTCATCATTGGAAATTCCACCTACGTCGTCAACCTGTCCTTCGTCATTTCCGTTCTCACTCCCGACACTTGAAATGAAGTCATTCTCTTCGCTATTATTGAGTTGTTTCTTATTGAATTTCTGCTCCTTATTTTTATTGGATATGTCCGGATCATTCGGAACTTTCCTGGGAGATTTCATTCTTAGTTTTCGTCTATTTCCATACAATGAGTAAACTAATGCCGCAACCCCCGCAATACCACTGACGTGCATTGCTGTAGCTGTCATTAGAACAATTTTACAACTGGCATCCGCAAACATCAACATTCCCAGAAGTGCTAGGGAATTGACGTATTTGTACTGGTGTTCAAACCCAGTTGACTTTCTGTTTCTTCTAAATGTTTTTTTTTCCTTGGTTGTGTCCACACATTGATGTGCTTCGTCAATAATAATCAAAAAGTTTTGAGTGTGCAATCGAATCTGGTCTATAAGACTTTTTTTAACAGTTGTATTCTTACCATTTTTTTTAATCACAAATTCTGCTTGATCTTTTGCATATGGTACTTTTTTTCCTGTTTTCGACCAGTGATTCGATTCCGAATTTAATGCACATATGGTACGAAAAACCATTTCATGTGTATTGATGTAGACTGATCCTCCGGGTTCAGTGGTCTGTTTACTTTGAGAGTCATGTACATTCTTTATCTTGGATCTATAAATAGCATTCAAGGCCTGACGAGTTGAGGGATGAAACGACCAATTTGTGTATGGTTGAGTCTGACCGGGCCTGTCCTTAAAAATCTCCTGTTGCCATGTATTTATATTGTCCATATCAGGGCATGCAATAATCGCATGGTGACCGGTCTTCAAATGTTCAGAAACAATCTGTATTGCGAGTTCTGACTTACCCGATCCAACCTCATGATCGACAAGCACACGAGGGATCCGTCTTGTTGTAGATTCTTCATATTTATGTTGTGTTTGCAGCTCAGGTGCTGGCCATTGTTTCATTCTGTGGATAATGTATTCCTGGCCTTTACTCAACTTAAACCTTTTCGCACAAAACGTGTACGGGATGAATTCATTACAACAGGCCGTGCCAGTCGCAACAAAATTTCTATGTTTCGTTGTCCTAAATTCCTTAACAGGCAGTACATAACCTTCGGCCTTTTTCTTCGGAGGCATGTTTATTTGTTATTATTGACTATTTTTTTTTTCACTTTTTCAGAGTGATCAAAGTTTTTGTTCACAAATAAAAAAACAATTGTTACATTAACTTTCCATACCTATGAACGCGATTGGAGTTTTGCACCTGCTCATCTACCTTTTCATGATTCTGGCACATTTTTCTTTTAATCTCTACATCTTGTGGATACATATCATTTTTAGTTGTGTAATTCTGCTTCATTGGAAATTGAACGATAATAAATGCTTCTTGACAGAGCTAGAAGCTTCTCTCCGTCATGTCTCCGTAAAAGAGACTTTGTCATCGAAGCTATTCTCACCATTAATAGAGCCATATGACGATCACACCGTAGTAGCGGGGACTGTCATCGGGTTGCTTGTATCAGTGCTTAAATTTTCCGTTGTCATCGGGTTGCTCCGTATCGCCCCTGACGATAGCCAGTAATCGCGAATGAAGTTGTATACTCCTGATGGTAAAACTAGATTGCTAATTTCAACTTGTCCTCGATTACTCATCTTTGCTTCAGGAAAATTCATATCCATGAAGATCTTGACAGTACTCATCAAACTCACAAATTCAACGGATTTTGTCGACTTATTGTATGCCCTGATTTCTAGTCTATTTAACAAATGCCCAGTGTCACCACCCCGAATCACAACACTCAAAATTGTTGCGACGGACACACCAGTTGTTGCGATCCACATTTCTGAATAACGATCGTTAGACGCCTTGATCTTCAAATTTCTCGCCCTAGCCCTTTCCCTTTCCTCAAACTTCAACTCTTCTTGTGCTTCGTTGTGTGCTTCGTTTTTTGCTTGTTTCATGTTATTAAATCTCTCTGTCTTTCTGTTGTCGAAATGAGTTTTCCGTTCGTACCGTTCCTGGCGAACTTTCCTTTCGAAGTCCATGCTCGCTTGTACACGTGCAAGATACGCATCATTTCGTTTCGTTATACGCGACATTTAATTATGAAATGTTTGAAAGTAGTCTTTAAATAAAAATGGTGATTTATATAAACATGAATGGAAACGTACAAAGAAGCAAGAATAGAAACAAGAATGGAAACGAAAATAGAAACCTGGAGGGAACATCACCTAATCTTGATTGGTACCTAAACTTGATTGGTGACAGGAACATGACTGGTGCCTTAGAACCAGAAAGCACGAGCAGCAACAAGAGCATAAATACCAGTAAGAATTCTGTCAACTCGAATGTTTGTGTGCAGGCGTATCCATCTATAGATCCAGGCCAACGAGAGCAAGCACTGGCGAATTTAGATAAATGCCTGAAAAGTAATGACAAAACATGTATGTTAACGAAAACAGTTTTGGGAGAAATTCTCAACGAGAAAGACCCCTTCCGTCTGCTAACGCATTATAAAGGCACCAAGATTGATTTGGATAGGCTTAGACAGGCTCGGGACTGCATATATAATGCATACTATGCTCCCATGACAAACTCAAGTTCTGTAAAAAAGGTGGACTCGTGGATCAACAATCATTCAATGAAATCACTAGCGAAAAACCAGAGTGAAGAATCGTATCTGAAACATTTCAAGCGTGTAAACATAACCAATCAAGAGTACATTAAGTTTGAAAAAATCCAAGAAGCTTTCGATGAATTCATCAAACATGTTGCAAGTACATGGGAAGACGATCCTGAGAAGCTCAAGGACGGGTGTAATGTCATGCTGAATCCAGTCGATGTATTTGCAAAGTGTCCTGCCAATGCTGCGTGTGTTGGCAGGTCTGGACAGTATCAAGTGTCACAGCCACCAATACTGATGAAGCAACTCACTAATATGCATGAGGCACTGGCTACTGCGCACAATAATTTGACTCAAGCTTTATTACAAACACAGACAGAATTGCGCGACAAGTACGAAAGTAATCCAAATATTGACAAAAAAAAATTAGGAAAGCTTCTTGATAAGCTTCTTAATGATAAGAATCCACTAATGCAGGTACCATCTACCAGGGTTGTTGGTTCATACGACGATAATAGAAAAGAGATGGAAAGGCTAAAAAAACAACGGCAGAGAAACCAAAAGGATCTTATCCGTCGTGTTGTTACTGAACAGGGTACCATTCGGAACAAATATAAGACACTCTTCAATCTGCAAAAGCCAGTCAACTTAGCACGTAGGGGTGCGACGGCAAAGAACTCGGAGGGTGTTGTCTACACTAAATATAATCGCAACGAAAGACGGGGTGAACTGCAACTGAGGCTCAAAATCAAGAAATTGGACGAGGAGTTGAAGGAAAGTAATGACGAAAAAAAGACTCAGTTAATTTCGGAAATGATAGGAATCCAAAACTTGAACAAACCCTTGAAGTTGCGTAAAGATGAAAGACAGGGTATCACTGTAGCAAAGGGAGGTAACAGAAAGCAACGTGATATAGTCTTACTATTTGGAATCAAGGAACACAAAGATAAGAACGGAAAACAAAAATACAGGTTCACACATGAATCTGTCTTCAAATTGACAAAAGCCTTTGGCATGCATAACTCTAACCCTAACAATCAGAATCAGGAAGAGCTATTTTTCGAGAGACTAATTCAGGATAGTATAAATATAAATACAAAGACGAAAAAGAATACAAATTCGAATGCAAATTCGAATGCAAATTCGAATGCAAATTCGAATGCAAATTCGAATACAAACGTGAATTCAAACGCGAATGCAAACGTAAACAGATTTATTGAACTCATGACATTTGACATGAAACATGTGGACGCAGTAATTAGAAGACTTTTTTTGACCTGTCTCGCACACAAACTCAAAAGTTTGAAGAAAGATGAATTTAATATTGGTGAATTTGCTCGATATGAGATGATAGATATACCTTTCTTAAAACAATACAGACTCACAAGTGCGAAAAAAAATTACATTTTTGAGAAATCAACTGCTGTTGCACCAAGCAACGCATTGAGAATAAATGAATTGAATATGAATTATGCAAGTTTCAAACTAAAGCAGGTCGCAACCAGTAACGTATATCCAAGACTTGGCGGCGTTGAATCCGTGCACAAGCTCGAATATATGATGATAGGAAATCAGGCGTTTATAGATTACTCATCAGCAGTAATGCAAGCGAGACAGAAAGTGAGAGCAAACCCGAAGTTATTGCTAAGCAATTCAAACCAAGTAAATAACATAGCACGCTTCTATCTGCGCAATGAGGATAAGCACCGCATGGATGGAATCAGAAAAATTCTGAATCTCTTAAACATAACGAACCCTGAAAACAAGAAGAAGAAAGTCAGCACAAAACCAAAGAAGTTACGAGAGATGACACCTACGAAAACTAACAATCAAGTAAGGTACGTGAGAGATGGGATTCTTTCAAAAAGTCGCAAACCGGGTCGGGATAACAGACGCGGTAGTGATAACACAAGTGCATAAGAAAATGTGAATTCTGCGATTTTTCTATACGGCGCATGTAACCTAGGTGGCCCTTCGATCGCTTAAACATCTTCGAAAGTCAAAAAGACCGAAAAACAGCAGTTTAAAAGCAATAAAAAAGAGCTTGTTCGAACATGACGCACGTTACGCGACCAGCCGCACGAGATGTGTGTTTAATTGAAAATGACATTGTCTATGCAAGTTATACACTTCTCAATAATACATGGG
>Ga0209666_1001097_pt1 | contig 20805 bp, 11 predicted proteins | sample SaaInlV_125m_DNA_FD_184679 | JGI IMG/M metagenome (GOLD analysis project Ga0209666, IMG submission 184679) | Marine microbial communities from expanding oxygen minimum zones in the Saanich Inlet - Saanich Inlet SI037_S3LV_10m_DNA (SPAdes)... | ecosystem: Environmental > Aquatic > Marine >...
GGTCCGCCGGGGACCCGAAAAGCCGCGCGAACGACGCGGCGCGCGCGACGGGGGCGTCCGCGTCGCGCGGCGGAAAGCGCGTCGCCACGACGGTTCGGGCGGCGGGGGAGATTCCCCCGGCCGGACACGACTCGGGACCGAGGATGCTCCTCCGCCCGCGCGTTCGTGCCGGGCGCGGCGCCCATCGCGGCGCGACGCTCGCGCGCAGCACGCTCGACTGCGTCGCCGAGAACATCGCGTCGCGTGTGCTGTCGCACAGTGCGGCCGCGTCGGCGGCAGTAACCTTTTCGACATCGGGGCAGAGACTATTGCGAAAATCTGTGACACGCGTTTTGGTGCTGACGCAATTCACTGCGGCACGCGCGTCGCTCCCAAGAAGCGCTTCGTATGGCTGCGACGGGGCGCGCGCTGTCGCGCCTGTCCCGCGCGTTCGCGCGCGCGCACGTCGCGCGCGGCGCCGCGCCCGTCGCGCCCGGTGCGCGACCGCTCGCGTTGGCTCTTTCCGAGCGCCCCTCCCCCAGCCAGACGCGTTTCGAGTCCTCCAACGCCGCGACGAGAGCGCGCAAGCTCGAGGACGAGCAGGTTCGCGCCGCGGGCGCCGCGCTGGACGCGATCAAGCCGGTCGGCGAGACCGCGCACGCGGGTCTCGGGGACGGCGCGTCGTCGTCTCCCGCGGGGATGTTCACCGGCACAGACCGACCCGGAGTCGCGACCGCGAACGCCAGCCAGATGATGATGCACGGAAACGGCGACGAGACGACGACGAATTTCACAAATCACGCGCCCTCGTCTTCGTCCGGGCGCGCGGCCTCCTTCGCCGCTTTCCCCACGAATTTCCCTTCCTCCGTGGTGTACGTGGACACGCTGGCGATGGTTCGCGCGCTGGAGCGCGCGGGGATGGACGCGCGCGTCGCGGAGTGCGTCGCGCGCGAGATGGCGAGCGCGACGCGAAACGCGACGGGGCCGTTGGCGAGCCGCGCCGAGTTTGAGAAACTCACCGTCGCGCTCACCGCGAAGGTTGAGTCGGCGGAGAGCGAGATGAAGTCTCGCCAACGCGAACAAGAGAGCAGCTCGAGACACTCGGTCGCGGTGGTGACGTCGGAGATCGAGAAACTAAGATCGGAGCTTCGGTTCGCGCACGAGAAGATCACGACGTCGCAGAAACTGGACCTGAACCTCGAGCGCGGGCGGTTGCGGGACGATTTACAAAGGCAGGACGATAAGACGGGCGCGATGGAGTTGCGTTTAGATCGGGAGATCTCCGCGATGAAGACCACCATCGAGGCGGCGAAGAACGACGTCATCAAGTACTCCATCGGCGCGATCATGTCCATGGCGGCGGTGGGGATGAGTCTCATGAGGCTACTCATGTAGAAGTTCGTTTCATTTCATGCACATGTACAGTATGTATGTAGAATAGAAGATCCCGGGATCTCGTCACGCGCAATGCGGCACAAATAATCCCATCTCCCGCATCGCGAGGTCGCAGCACTCGCACGGCGGCACGCCACACCTGCCGATCGACTGGAGCATCGTGTTTGGGAATGGGTCGCAGGTCTCGATGTCGAAGACGCCCAGTTTGTGTCCCGCGCCGCTGCGCCCAACCAGGAGGATCCGCGTCGCGCTCGCATTCGTCGGGCTCCAGAACATCCCCGTCCCCGTCGGTGCAGGGTGCAGGGTCAGAGAGTTATCCCGCACGTCGAAGACACCGATCTTGTCGCCATCGCGTGGTGCGAGAATGACTTTGCCGTCGTACACGCGCGACGCGGCGCCGTGGAAGGCATTCGTCCCTTGGCCGTGCGGCGTCAACGTCACCTGTTCCGTGTCCGGGTCGTACACCGCAATCGAATCATTCGGCCCAACAGGCGCCAGCACGACCTTCCCGCCGTACGCGGCGGCGGCGCCCGAGAACAGAGCGCCCGAGGACTGCGCGCCGTGCGGAACGGTGGAGAACGTGTTCGTTTCCGGGTCGAAGATACCGACGGGGGTCGACTGTTTGTAGGGCGCGAAGACGATCTTGCCGTTGCCGGCTTTCGCCGCGCCCTCGTAGGCGTTGTCGCCCGACGCGCTCGGATGAGTCGTGAAGGTAAACTTGGTGAACGTCGGCGGGTCGACGGTGGGGTCGAAGACCCCGACGCCGTTCTCGTCGTATGGCGCCATGATGATCCTCCCGTCGTTCGCCGTGACGCCGCCGTTGTATTTCCTATCCATGGTGGAACCAGTGGGGAAGTACTCCAGGCTGTCCGTAGCCGGATCAAACACCGCCACGTCGTCTTTAAAGTAAGGGACGAAACAGACTCTACCGTCCAGCATGAGCGCCGACGTGTAGTAACTGTATTCCGCGTTGGGGACGGACAGTGTCGACAGGGTGAAGGATCCCGTTCCCGAGTTGGCGTTGGGGTCGTATATTCCGACTCTCGACGCGGATTCGGCCGCCGGCGGGAAGATCACGCGGCCGTCCGCGACGGCGGTTCCCTGTCCGAGGTACCTATCGGTTGAGAAGGAAACAGATGAGGAGAGACTGCTGTACGTCTGGTCCGGGTCGAAATAATCGGCGAGCGCCGCCGTGGCGTACGCCGCCAGGAACGCGACGACGAGCGCGAAGCGAGCGGTTCGAGCGACAGACATGTCTCTGTGCGGTACGGCGTCGTCGCGATGCGTGGGGGGGGGGCTCACGAGGGGGCGCGCGTGGGAGTGACGACGTCAAATACCTCGCATCTCGTTTGATCAACCCGAACTCGTTTGATCAACCCGAACCCGAACCCGAGGTCCCGAACCCGAACCCGAAGTCCCGAACCCGAACGGGTAGAAACTGGCGTCTCCGATGTGGAGCTCTGCTCCTGTACTTTTCTCGGCACCGCCGCCGCCGCCTCCCCGTCCTCCGGGGATGGGGCACGACGCCTCCGTGGACGACACGGGCGTCGGCCTCGACCTGTGCGAGAAGGAGCAGTCCGCGCTGGCTCGTCGGTACGTGCTGACGCAGACGCTGAACACCTCGGAGCCGTGGAGCCACGCGGGCCCTCGGTCCATCTCGCCCTTCGCGCCGTGCGCGTCGAGCCGCGTGCCGCACATCCTGGACGCCGCGCGCCTGGACAAGGACAGCGTGCTTTGGGACCTCGGCTGCGGCGACGGGCGCGTGCTTCACGAGGCTGCGGCTCGGTACGGGTGCCGCTGCGTCGGGGTGGAGATCGACGCGCCGTGCTTGGCGGAGAGCGAGAGGCGAGCGGAGGCGATGGGAGAGGCGGTGTCGCGTTTGTGCGTGTGGCGTCTGCGCGACGCGACGTGTTTACCGGCGGGGTCGCTCGGCGCGGACGACGCGATGGGTCCGGACACGCCGAGTCCCACGGTTCTGCTCTTGTTCATCACCGGCCACGGTCTGTGCGCGTTATCGAGGTGGCTCAAGGACGAGTGGGAAAAGGCGGCGAAACCGTTCGCGATCGTGACGTGCGTCGAGGCGTTGGACGCGTGCGTGGACTGGTACGGCGCCGCGGCGAGCGACGACGAAAAAAACGCGGATGGCGGGAACCCTCTGTTCGACGCGCCTGCCAACCCGAACGACTGGGCGGTGTACCGCGACTCGACGCACGCTAAGTACGGCGTGTTCGTCACGCCGCCGAGGGGCGTGTCCGTGGACGAGTGGGCGAAAAAAAAACCGCAACCGCGCGCCGCGGATCCGGCGTCGGTGACCTCGTCGCGCGTCGTCGTCGTTCGAGACGTCCTCGACGAGTCGGACGTCGCGCAGATCGAATCTTTGGTCGAGAGGCTCGAGCCCGGATTCTTTTCGAATTTTTCGAACGAACCTGACGCGAACGAAGACGAAGAAGAAATACGCGACGACGAAGAAGAAGCGCTCGCCGCGGCGCTGGGCGCGGCGCTTCTCGACGACGACGACGACGCGGGGTCCGACGCCGAAGACGAAACGAAAACGAAAACGAACGCGAAGAAAAAAAAAAACCTCTGGTCGGCGGCGGAGGACGCGTGTCACGCGCACCGGTCGCACCGAGTCGTGCACTTACACGTTTGTGTTGGGGACGAAACGACGGACGGTTTGTCGAAGTACGCGCCGAGAGCGCGCGCGAAACTGTTAAGAGCGGCGTACGACGCGGACGAAAGCGTTTCGTTTTTTTCGCGGCGCGGCGAGGACGAAAAGCGCGAAGACGATTTCGAAGACGACGCACAAAAGCGCTTCGCGTTTGGCCGCTCGCTTTTCGTTCGGTCCGCGGAGTACCACGCGTACGAAGCCGGCGGCGGCGTCGTCGACCCCAATCACAAAGACACGGGCTCGGTGTTGACCGTGTCGGTGTTGCTGGAGGCGCCGTGTTTGGACGGGAGAGACGGGAAAGACGACGAGTTACAGACCAAGGCGAACACTACACGAAGCGGCGGGGCGTTTTGCACGTACCGCGACGACTCCGACTCTTTGGAGATTTTCGACGCGTCGCCTCCCCTGCGCCGCGGCGACGCCGTCGTGTTCCCCTCCGAGAAGAGGCACGGCGTGACTACTCTCGTCGGGAAAGGCGCGCGGAGGAGGTCCGTGGTGCTCGAGCTGTGGGAGGGGGGGGTCACGCGCAAAAACAGGCAGGAGTAGGCGCGACGCGCGAGCGTAGACTACTTTTTAGACTCTCACTTTCAGGAGAAACGAAGGAGACGTTTCCGCGTGTGACGCGCGATTCGTCGCCCGTCGGAATTTCCGCTCCACTGCGCCCAGTGCCCTCTCGGATTTGGTTTCTTCCCGAGCGCGTGATCGGGCTGGCGGCCACTCGTCCGCGCGCGCGCTCGCTCCGCCGACCCGCGCGATGGCTCCTCAGCAAGGCGGCGTGGACCCCGCGATGGTCAACTTCCTGGAGGAGGAGAAGCGCAAGGCGATGTTCAACGAGGTGGTGTCGAAACTCGCGGACGTGTGCTTCGACAAGTGCGTCGCCAAGCCGGGGGCGTCGCTGGATCGGTACGAGACGGCGTGTCTGTCGCAGTGCGCGCTGCGGTACCTGGAGACGGGGCAGGTCATCATGGGACGCATACAGCGGATGCAGTAGAGGCGCGCGGGCGTCTCGCGAAGCGAACATCGCCGCTCGAGAAACGCGGAGGTCCCGAAAGCGTGTGATCGGAGCGCGCGACGATTCCGAGATCGCGTCTTCTTCTTGTCGTCACAGAGGGGCGAACTTTGTAGTCCTAAACATGTCACGCACGCGCGCGCGAAAAACATCCTTTAGATGGGCTAAAAGAACGCGTCCCCCCCCTCGCCGTCGTCCTGGAAGTCGTCGTCGTACCCGTCGTCGTCGTCGAAGTTCCCGCCCTGCTGGTAGTCGTCCTCCTCGTCCCAGTCGTCCTCGTCGCCGTTCGCGTGGTCGACGTCGTCGTCATCCTCCTCCCCGGGCTTGGGTTTGCCCGAGAGTCTCTCCGAGTCGCGCCGCTCCTTCTTCTCCCGACCGGAGTGCCCGTCGCGAAACGTCTCGCGCGCGCGCTCCGACGGGAGCGCGTCTTCGTCTTCTTCCAACTCCACCGCAGCTCGTTTCTTCGAACTCTTGGTCGGTTGTGCATGTCCGTTCGCGGCGCCGCGCGAAGAGACCCGGTTCGAACCCGCTAAGGAATCGTTTTTCCCCTCCTCCAGTCGCGCCAGCCGGTCGAGGCGGCTCATGTCGCCGTCGCGCCGCGCGGCTCTTCCAGACTGAAGTCTCTGTGCTCTGTCTCCCGGAAACCCCGCACCGATCGCTTCGTTCCACACCGTGACGTTCGGGTCGTTGACGTTCGGGTCGTCGTCGTCGTTGACGCCCTGCCGTCCCCTTCGCGGGTTTCCGCGGCGCTCCCGACGCGACGACAGCATCTTCGTCGTGAGCTCGTTCGGGAACCACTTCTTGTTCGCCTCCGCGAGTCGCGCGAGGCGCGCGGCGCCCGTGTCCGCGCGCTTCGCCTCGGAGACCGCGTCGCGGTCGCGGTAGCTCACGAAGGTCACCTCCGGGTACCGCTTCGCCGCGGGCTCGGCGTCCAGGAAGTAGCACGAGTTGCGCCACGCGCTGCTCAGCGAGCGGCGGTACCGGAGCAACGCCTCGTCGCGCGCGCTCAGCTCCTGCGGCGGCGGTGGCGCGCGTCGCATCGGGGGGAAAAGGGGAGGGGGACCCTCCGAGGTGGCGCCGGTCACGGCGTTGCCGTCGTCGTCGAAGGTTATCGGCGCGGAGGCGCTGCCGCTGCCGCGACCGCCGCGGCCGCCGCGGCCGCCGCGACCGCCCATCGTCGACATCGCGGACGTCTCGAGCGCGCCCGCGACTGGGCGGGCGTCGAGAGAACGGATCCCTAACAGTCACCGCTGTTTTGGTTTTTCGGTGCGATTTTTCGCGTGTTAGCGGCGAAGACGCGAAATCGAAGATTCGAGCGGACACTACCGGCGACGCGCGTCTTGGGTCTTTCGAGCCGGCATGGCCGACGAAACCGAGTTTCAGCTCGCGCCCGCGCTCGCGTCCAGCACGCACAGGGTAGGTGTCCCGATGTGCGAAAGGGATGCGGTGCACGACCCTCTCGTCTCGTGCGTTTTGACCGTCCGCGACCATCCTCACGCATCCTCTGACCGAGTCGTCCGACCCCGTCGCCCCGAAACAGATCCCGATCGACCTCGGCCTGTGCGAAGTGTTACTGAACGACGACTCCACGTGGCCGTGGGTGATCCTGGTGCCGAAGGTTCCCGGGGCGGAGGAGATACACCACCTGAGCGTGAACGACCGGGGGAGGCTGATGCAGGAAATCGCGATGTGTTCCGCGGCGATCGAGAAGGCGTACGACGTCGACAAGATTAACGTCGGCGCTATCGGATGCGTGTGCAGGCAACTGCACGTGCACGTCCTCGGGCGGAAAGTGGGCGATGTCGTCTGGCCCAGGCCGGTGTGGGGAGCGACCAACCCGGTGAAATACGAGGCGGCAGCCGCGGAAGCGGCGATGCGAAAGATTATGAAGAAGTTGGCCACCGAGAGAGGCATACTTGTGTCGACGAGCCTTGAAGAGCAGAAGAAGAGGAAGAAGATGAGAGCGTGAAATTGAAGACCATCACTCGACCGCCTCCAGCGGCCCCCACAGCCCCTTCGGGGACGCGGTCAGGATTTCCACGCCTCCCTCGACCACCAAGAGCGTGTGCTCGCACTGCGCGGTCCACTTCCCGTCGGCGGTGACCGCGGTCCATCCGTCTCGCCACATCTTATCGTTGGTCTTGCCGATGGTGAGCATCGGCTCGATGGTGAAGGTCTGGCCGAGAACGAGCGACCCGGCGTCGTTGTTGCGGTGGTGACGCACGGTGGGCCCCGAGTGGAACTCGCGCCCCACGCCGTGCCCGACGAACTTCTCCACGACGCCGTACCCGCGCTCGTCCGCCAGCGCGTGGATCGTCGCGCCGATCTTGCGGATGGGCACGCCCGGCCCGCAGACGTCGATGGCGGCTTTCAAGGAATCGTCCGTGGCCTTGACGAGCGCCCTGACCTCGTCCGAGACGTTCCCGACGAGCACCGTCCGGCTCGTGTCCCCGTGGTGGCCGTCGAGGAACACGGTGACGTCGATGTTGATGATGTCCCCGTCTAAAAGCACGGTGTCGTCGGGAATGCCGTGGCAGATGCACTCGTTGAGCGACGTGCACACCGATTTCGGAAACCCGCCGTAATTCAACGGGCTCGGATACGCGCCGGCGTCGACGATCATCTTGTGCACCTTCTGGTCGATGAAGTCCGTCGTCACGCCCGGCGTAGCGAGCGACTCGGCGTAATCCAGCACTTCCGCGGCGAGTCGGCCCGCTCGGCGCATCTTCTCGATCTGCTCCGCGTTGTGAATCTGCGGCTCGTCGCGCATATCAGGGAGGAACCCGGAATCCGCGTACGGGGGTTTCGCGATGTGCGGAGGGACGTGCTGCTTCGCGGTCACCTTGCCCTTCGTCAGACGAGGGCGGCCCTGGAAGTCGCCCGCGTCCTTCGGCGCGGCGAGGTCGCCGAGCAGCTCCGCGAAGCCCTTCTTCTTGCCGTGCGCGATGACCAGCGAGCGCCCGCGCGGCGCGCTCGAGGAGGCGGGCGCGGCGGGCGTGACGGGCGGCCTCGCGGCCGCGACCGCCACCGCGCCGCGCGCGCGCGCGGCGCCCGACCGCGCGAAGAGCGCGACGCCGCGGCCGACGGCGATCGCGCCGGACATCGTGTGTGCGTGGGGACGACGACGAAACGCGCGTTCGGACGCGTCCGGGTGTGCCAAGGACGGCGGGTCCGCCGATCCGCGCGTCGCCGACGCGACGTCGTTTTCGCTCGCGTTTCGGATGACGGGACACGCCGAACCTCGCTCCGCGCGCTGCGTCGAAGTCGGTCCGGAGGTACCACAAGTCGAGACTAAAAGCTCATACAGACGGCCATTCGCGGCTGAAACGACACTGAAGGAAAATCGACGGCTCTGGAAACTGCGCGAACGCGCGATCGAGAACGTCGCGCTCGAGATCTGTCCGAGGCGTCGACGCGCCGTCCCGCGACTTCCGGGCACTTCCGCCCGCGCGTCGCACCTCCGTGCACGCCGAGTTGACGACGTCGGCACAGACCACGTTCGTTTGTGACTCCCGAGCCGAGCGAACCGCACGACGCGACGATCGTGACCCGTCTCGCTTCCCCGCCGAAAAGACACTGCACGATCCGCCATGCACTTCGGTGGAATGAGACCGCCCAAGGTACGACGCGAGAACGAACCGCGGAAAGAATTCGGCGACGGACGGGGTTCTCGCGCGTCGCTCGAGCGCGCGATGGAACCTCGGTCGACCGCGCGGAAGCGCGCGGAAGCGCCCTCTTGACGCGACCGTCCCGACGCATCTCGGCGATCGGCGGTCAACTCGGCGGCCCGCCGCATTCCATCCCGACAGCGTCGCGGACGCGCGGAGGAGACGCGAGCCGAGGGAGCACCGAGGGGAGCGTCCGGGGAGCGTCCTCTCGCGTCCGCGCACCGCGCTGGACGCGCCGCCGCGTTTTCCGTCGGTCCCGACGCCGAGAAGCTCGTCTCGGCACGCTCGGCATCCCCGGCGAACACCGCCGCGCGACGTCGCGTCCGGGCCTCGAAAACCGTCGGCCGGCGCCGGCGGACGGCGCCGGCGCGGAAGCTCTTCCCGCGATTTTTCCTCGTCGCGTCTTTTTTTTTCGGTTTTCCCTCGCATAATGTCTTCTGACGCGCTCGTCTCGATTCTCGAATCGCGTCCTATTACCTCTCACAGGGCGACTCCACTAAGTTCTACGACGCGCTCGGGATCAGCAAGTCCGCGGACGCGGCGGAGATCAAGAAGGCGTACCGCAAGGCTGCCATCAAGAACCACCCCGACAAGGGCGGCGACCCCGAGAAGTTCAAGGAGGTCACCGCGGCGTACGAAGTTTTGTCCGACCCGGAGAAGCGTGAAATTTATGACACGTACGGCGAAGAGGCTCTGAAGGATGGCGGCCCTGGTGGCGGCGGCGGCGGCAGCCCCTTCGACATCTTCGAGGCTATGTTCGGAGGCAACCCGTTCGGCCCCGGAGGGGGCGGCAGAGGCGGCGGGTCAAGGCGCCAAAGAAAGGGCGAAGACGTCGTGCACGGTTTGAAGGTTTCGCTGGAGGATCTGTACAACGGCGTGACGAAGAAGCTTTCGCTGGCGAAGAACATCATCTGCCCCAAGTGCGACGGCAAGGGGAGCAAGAGCGGCGCGTCCGGCCACTGCGGCACGTGCAAGGGCAGCGGCGTGCGTTTAGTGGTGCGACAGATCGCGCCCGGGATGGTGCAGCAGATGCAGACGGTGTGCAACGAGTGCCGCGGCAGCGGGCAGACCATCTCCGAGAAGGATAAGTGCGGGCAGTGCCACGCGCAGAAGGTTGTGCAGGAGAAGAAGGTTTTAGAAGTACACATCGAGAAGGGCATGGTGAACAACCAGAAGATCGTGTTCCAGGGCGAGGCGGACGAGGCGCCTGGGACGATCCCGGGCGACATCGTGTTTGTGGTTCAGGAAAAGGAACACGCCGCGTTCAAGCGCAAGGGGCCTGATTTGTTCCTGGAGAAGGACATCTCGTTAACGGAAGCGTTGTGCGGGTTCAAGATGACCGTGGAGCACCTCGACAAAAGGCAGTTAGTGATCTCCACCAACGAGGGCGACGTCATCAAGCCCAACTCGTTCAAAGCCGTGTTCGACGAGGGCATGCCCACGTACCAGCAGCCGTTCAACAAGGGGAAGCTCTTCGTGCACTTCAACGTCAAATTCCCGCAGCCGGGTGATTTGTCGGACGAAGATCTCGCCGCGCTGGAGAAGATCTTGCCCGCCCGTCCGGTGGTGGACATCGACCCCGACGCGCACGAGGAGTGCTCGATGCACGACGTCGACATGGAGGCGGAGATGCGCCGGAACAAGGGCGCGGGGCGGGCGGCGTACGACGAGGACGACGACGAGGACGAAATGGGGGGGCAGCGCGTGCAGTGCGCGCAGCAGTAAAAAAAAACAGGACGCCATTTTTTGCGACGCGAACCGCGGACGACGTCCGCCGTCCGCGTCCGCCGCGTGGGGGAGGACACACGCTCTTCCCTACACTAAACAACTCGTCATCATCATGACGAGCGCATGACGAGTGCCGTAAGTAGAGCGTTGTAACGGCAGACGAACCCGTTCGCTCGTTTGTCGTCGAAACGCGACGCGCGCGACGAACGTACGTAAAAACTCGTCTCCAGCTAGTACCTTCGAAGGTGCCTTCGTACGACTCGTCGCTCCTTTCTTTATCACGTGGCGCGCATCCTGAGGAAGTTGTTCGCGTCCTCGCTCTGGTACATGAGCTTCATGATCCTCGCCGCGGTCTCCTCCACGCCCTTGTGCGTCACGTCTAAGATCTGCCACTCGGGGTGCCGCGCGTACAGAGCCTTCGCGAGCGCCAGCTCCTGGTTCACGACGCGCGCCGCGGCGTATTCCCTCGCGCTGGCGTCGGCGCCGCCCACCCCGATCGTCCGCAAGCGGTTGGCGCGTATGCTGTGCAGCACCTCGCCGTCGATGAGCAGCCCGAAGACGCGTTTCGGATCGATGTCGTCGATATGACTCGGGACCATCAGCTGGCCGTCTCGAGGCACGAGCGGCAGGTTCGCCACCTTGTACCCCCTTTGGCCGAGGTAGATGCTCAGCGGCGTCTTCCCCGTGCGCGAGACGCCGAGAATCAAAATGTCGGCGTCGCGCCACTTGTCGGGACGCGCGCCGTCGTCCATCTGGCGCGTGAACTCCACCGCCTCGATCATGCGGTAGTAGTCCGTTGATAGGACGTCCGTGTCGCCGTGCGAATGATGCACCTTGCGTGTGCTTTTCTTCTGGAGCTTGTTCGAAACGGAGGCAACCTCGGCGGCGTCGGAGGACATCGGCACGCCCGTTCTCTGCATCGCCAAGTGCTCTTCCATCGCGACTAACAGCGGTCCCCAGAGGTTCACGGATTTCACGCCAAACACCTTACACGCCGTCGCCACGGCGGTGGCTAAACTCGCATCCGACAGCGTGTACACGACGAGCGCGTCGTCTTCTTTTGCTTGCTCGCAGATCTTGTACGCGTCGCTCCCTTCGCTTAAAAAACGGAACACGTACAAGTTGGTGGGCGCCGAGAGGTTCATCACCTCGGCGAATTGCGTCAGAGCGGCGCGGCACGTGTTCGCCGCGGACTCGCCCGTGCAGTCCGACAGAACGAAGATGGGCTTAGGAAGCGCGGTGTCCAAAATCAGAGCGCCGCCTCCGTTAACGCCGTCGCCGGAGCTCGTATCGCCGAAAGACAAAGACAAAGAGGTATCGCCGCTCTCGTCCGACGAGTTTGTGAAGAACGACCCCGGCGGTTCCAACGCGAGTTCCGCGCCCGCCGCGACGCCGTCCACCGTGCTGTTGGCGACGCTCTGCGAGGTTGAGCGCCGCGCGCTTCCCGCGCGTTTGATCCGGCGTTGTTTACGTAAACGCGATAGCGAAGAAGACGCGCGCGCGCGGATCGCGTCCGCTGCGCGCGTCTTGGCGTCCGGAACGGACGAAGCGAGGTTCGCGGTATTTTCGGAGACGTCGGAGACAGAGCTTCCGGAGGCTTCGTCTTCGCCGCGGCGAGTGGCTGATTTTCTCGCGCCCGCGCCCGCGGCGGAACTCTTGACGGCGCTCTTGACGGCGCCCGCGGCGTCCATCACGTCCAGCGTGGCACGAAGCGCCCTGCGCGCCTCGGCGCTCGCCGTGTGCTCTTCCCCCTCCGCGCGCTTCGCCGCCTCCGCCGCCAGGCTGGAGAGCGTCGCCCGCCGCGCCTCGAGCGCGCGCGCGGCGTCGTCGACGCGTCTCGCCGCCGCCGCCGCCGCCGCGGTCTCGGCGTCCCGCGCGTTGGCGCACTCCTGCTCGGCTTGCTTGACTCTTTCGCGCGCCAAATCCAGCTTGTCCTGCGTCGAGAGCTTCTTCTCCTCTTCGTTATTCTCCGCATCGTCGGAGACGTCCGCGCCCGTGACCCGGTCCACGACGCGGCCCTTGCGCTCGCCGCGAACGACGAAAGCGTACCGGTTCATGGAATATTTCTCCAAACGAAGCCGCACCGCCGACCGCTCGTCCTCGATGAAACTGTTCGTGTTTGCGGATGTGTCGGGCGTTCGTTCGAGCGTCTGGTCGGAGGTGGACGGTGTTTTCGTCGCGAGGTCACGTGGAGGCTCTTCACCTCGCGAACCGGAGGCATCTTCGGTCCTCTTCTCGGACTTCGCGTTCGTTCGGGTCTCGGCGATGGCGGCGTCGAGAGACTTCTTCCGCGCGCCCTTGTTCGCGCCGACGCCGACCGATCCCGGGCCCGCGACGACGCTGCGCAGCTTCAGTCTTACGGCCATGCGCTCGGCGCGGACGCGAGCCTCCCGGAGCTCGCGTTCGGTCGCCGCGGCTTTGGCGGACTCGTCGCTGGAGGCGTCACCGCCTCGCGTCGCCGCGACCGTCGTCGATGCGCGGCGGTGCTTCGTCGGACGCCAACACGTGCGAGGCACCACGGCAGGGAAGGTCCGCGCCGACACGGCCGACATGGTCCACGCGGTCGATGCCCTGACCCAGCCTCTGACGTCAATGCAGAACGCGCGCCTTCTCGTGCGGTCACGCCACGCGCGCGCGCTGGTGCGCCCGCCGACGCGTGCGCGCGAATGATCTGATGAACAGCGTCATCGGAAAAGTGGATAAAACGCTGACTCGTCCGCGTGCGCACGCGCTCGCCGCGTCACTCCGCGCGGCGCTTCGCGAGGGCGAAAACACGCGAGATGCACGCGGCGACGCAGTCTTCGCGCGGGATCTGTCCCGCGCGTCTCGCGCAGACGCGCGCGTTCCGCGCGCGTCGCGCGGGAGCGGTCGCGTCTCGCGCTCGCCGATCGGTCGCGCCCTCGGCGTCGTCCAAACCCACGCTCTACGACGTCCCCGTGTCCAACAACGGCGCGCGCGTGCGTCTGCTCCTGTACTGGAAGGGCCTCGAGCGGGACTTCCGCATCGAGAACCCCAGCGTGCTTGGCGGGCTCAAGTCCGAGGCGTACTTAGAGCTGAACCCGCAGGGGAAGATGCCCCTGCTGGTGGTGCCGTCTCCCATTCCGGGTGGGGACGGGGATGCGCCGATGGATGCGCCATTCATGATGGCGCTTCCCGAGTCGGAGGTGATCGCGCAGTACGTCCTGCACAAGTACGCGGACGTCGGCCCGCTTCTGATCCCCGAAGACCCGGACCAACGCGCGCTCGCGAGCCTCATCACGCGCGTGCACGACGTGTACATCGCGCCCGTGCAGGGGTGCATGTACCGCGGTCCGATGCCCGTCGAGAAAAGAGCCGAAGACTTACAAACCGTCAAAAAGCAGATGGACGTCGTCGAGCGCGTCTTCGCCGACGCGGCGAGAACGCGAAGGCCACAAAGTCAGTCTTTAAAAAGCGGAAACGACGTCCACGACGACGACGGTCCGTTCGTCTGCGGGTCACAGCCGTGCTTCGCGGACGCCGCGTTGTTCCCGACGTACGTCTTTCTCGAACGCATCTTGCCTCGCTACTTCGGCTGGGACGACGTCTTTGCGAAGCGGCCGCGGACGAAAAAGTGGTTCCACGCGATGTGCGCCGACGCGGGCGGCGAAAGAGTGCTCGGCGAGATTCGAGCCGGGCTCGACGACTGGCACGACGCCGGGCGCTGGGAAACCACGGGCGTGCTCGAGGCGGTGAAGGATGACCGGTTCACGTGGAAGTACTGATATATTACAGGATAGAGCGCGTCGACGCTGATCGATTACTCTAGGCTAGATATTTTAGCAAGTAGTCTACGTGGTCCTACCTAACGCTCCCGCGGCGACGAGTCCGTCGTTCTCTTCTCGCGCGCCCCTTTCGTCGGCGGCTCTTCGCGCCGCGATCTTCGCGCGGAACGACGCCACCCGCCCGTTCGAAAGACCGACGACACCCAAATTGTCGCGAGTCGTCTCTTTATTTTCGTCGCCGCCGTCGTCGTCGCCGTCGTCGCCGTCGTCGTCGTCGCCGTCCCGCGCGCCGATCTCGTCGAATCGAACAACCGCCCTCGCGACGACCTCCGCCGCGCGCTCTTTCTTCAGCCTCCGGAAATAGTTGAAGAACTCCTCGAAGTCGACGCTCCCCGACCCGTCCGCGTCCATCTCCCGGAACATCACCTCGAAACGCTCCGCCGTGCCGTCGTCCCGCCGCAAAGTGAGCCTTTGCGGTAAACGTAACGCGCGTTTCAAAGAACCGTCGCCCTCGGCGTCCAAACGGATCAAACGAATCAAATCGCGAACGTCAATCTCCGACGCGTCGCGACGGTTTCCGTCTTCGTCATCGGTTTTCGAAGAAACGCTTTGCCGCGCGACGCCGTCGAAGACCGCCCGCAGCGTCGTGCGGAGCGGCGTTTCCTTTTTCTTTCTCTCTTCGTCGCGACGCGCCTTCGCCGCCGCCGCGAGCGCCGCGCCCGCGACGCCGCCCTTCGCGTTTTTTTCTTTTTCTTCAAAGACGCGAGAGCGGTGCGCGGAAGCGCGCTCGACGTCGTACTCGCCGAGCATCTCGACGACGACGGCGGCGTCTTCCGAGGCGTCCTTCTGCCGCTTGATCTCGCGCCGCAACGCCGCGCGCCGCGACGCGGTGTCCGTCTCGCGCACGCGCATGATCTCCCCGAACTCCGCACGGTCTATGCACCCGTCGCCGTCCAGATCCGCCGCGCCGAGATTCATCAAAGCCTCGAGCTCGTCCGACGCGACAAAGTCCCCGACGCGGCGCGCGACTTTCTGAATATCGTCAAACGTGATGCGCCCGGTTCTTTTCTCGTCGAACGCGTCGAACGCGGCGTCCAACGCGTCGGGGTCGACGGCGTCCACGATTCGTCGCGAGACCGTGCTGATGAACTCGCCGAGATCGACGCTTCCGCCGCCGTCCTCGTCCATCGCGGCGAGCATCGCGCGCAACCGTCGCGGGTTGGGTTCGAACCCCAGCGAACGCGCCGCGAACTTCAACTCGTTCTCGTCGATGTCGCCGCCGCGGTCGGTGTCGACGTGTTTGAACGCCTCGACGAGCTCCTCGACGAACTCGCGGAACAGACCGCGGTCGTCCCAGGCGGGGGCGTCGATGGCCAGGTCGACGTGTGATCCACCGTCGGAGACGTCGACGTCGGGAACCGTCGTGAGAAGGCCTCCCTCTTCCTCCTCCTCCTCCTCCTCCGAAGCCTCCGACTCGGAGTCGGGCTCGGCGGTGCTGCGCGGCGCGTGCCGAGGCGGCGGGCGCCAGCGCGCGTGCACGACGGCTCGCCTGAACAGCAGGTCCCGCAGCGACTTGGGTAACTCTAACACGTCCATGCCCTGCAGCAACGCCACCTTCACAGGCTCAGCGTCTTTCGCGGCGCTCACGCGAACGGTTTCTACGCCGTATCGCGCGACGCGGCCGTCTCGCGTCTCGCGCGCGGCGAGGGAGTAAAAAGTTTGCCCGGCGGTTATCACGTCCACTTTTTTTTTCTTCTCTACACCGACCCCGCGCGACGACGACACGATGAGCTCGCCGGCGAGTACGAATCCGAAATACGCATCCTCCGTCGCGTCTCTTAACGGGTCACCCGTGGTTTCGTCGTCGCACTGTGGCACGACAGGGAGGAAATCGCCGGGGTCGTACGTGACCGTCGTCAACAACGACGCGAGGAACTCGCGTTCCCAGGGAAGCAACGATCGTTTCCCGATATTATTCTCGGCGGTTCGGTTCGAGACGTCTCTTTTCTTCGACCGCTCCGATGAGAGCTCCGAGGGAGCGACACGCGTCGGGGGATCGCGCGACGTCTCGAGGGTGAACGACTTTAAGTCGTTCGGGTCGACGGTCGTGCGTGCTAAATCGTCCTCGGAGTCTAATTCGGATTCGGAACCGGAGGAACAAACGTAGGCGTCGGAATGAGGCGTCGAGGAGAACGTCGAGGAGAGGGTGCGTTTTCGTCGCTGACGACACCTCCGCGCGCGGCGCTCGGCGCGCCGTCGCCGCCGCGCGGCGGCGCGTCGCGCGCGCGCGTCCCTCGTTTCCCGCTCGACAGCCTCTCTTTCCATCTCCCAGGCGCGCTCGAAGTCACGTTTAAAAACGCGCAGCACGCGCGATCCGCCGACGCGCGCCCGCACAGTCGTCGGCCGATGCCCGTCGAACCGCATCGCGGTTTCGCCGAAAGTGGCGCCCGGCTTTAAAGACGCCACGGCGCTCTCAAACGCGAACCCGTGCGCGTCCTCGTGGGTCATGAACACGTCGAACCGGCCTTTCAGCACGACGCACATCGTGCCGTCCGTCGCAGTGCCCTCGCGCCACACGACATCGCCGCGCGCGTACGTCTCGAATAGACGCTCTTCGAATCCTTCGGCGGCGGCGGCGCGGCTTCGTCCGAGGACTCGTCCGGTCGTCGACGCCTCGGCGAGCCAGGCGAGGGCGGCGTGTCTCAGCCCCGCCGTCGCGGGGTTGGACTCCAGCGCGTCCGCCACCAAACGCGTGCACTCCGCGTCACTCGGGCCTAAACCGAGCGCGCGTCTGCGCCGACGACGGCGGGTCTCCCACTGGCGCCACAGCCAATAGTACTTGGAGACGAAAGCGTCTTTTTCTTCGGCGGCGTCGTCGTCGTTCGCGTCGTCGTTTTTCGCGTCGTCGTCGTCGTCTCTCGCGTTCTTTTCCGCGAACAGCGCAAAGACGAGCTGCCACGTCCCTTTGGCGTCTCGCGCTTTCGCCGAGCGTTTGTCGTGCGTCGTTTCTCGCCACGCGTAGAAGGCGTGCGGGAGTTTTATCCCGGAGAGCCGTCTGCCGACAGTGCCGATGATCCGAAACGCGCGGATGGTTCGACCGAGCTCCGCGTCTCGCGCGGCGCGTTCGGGGACGACGCCGGCGGCGTCGGGAGAATCCAAACGAGCTTTATTTTCCATCAACACGCGAACCGTGTTTTTTTGGCCAGCCTCCGCGGCGTAGTGTAAAGGCGTAGCGAGGGTCCAGAAATCCTGCGCGTTGACATCCGCGCCGAAACGAATCAAAACGGTAAGCGTCTCGGCGGCGCCGGCGCGCGCGGCGAGGTGCGCGGGGGTCGCGCCGCGCCACATGCCCCCGATTCGTACCGGCGAGCCGAATCGAACGAGCGCGGAGACGCACAGAGAGTGGCCGCCGGCGGCGGCCCAGTGGATGGGGAAACTCTCCGTGTGGTCGCGCGCGACGAGGAAATCGTCCGAGTCGTCGACCGATTGTTTTTGCTTTCTTTCCGTGACGGCGTCGGTCACGGAGTGGTCTCCACGAGAGCCGTCTCCGAACGTCGTCTCCGTAGACGACGCCTCCGCGAGTCTTCTCGTCTCGTCCCGAAACTCGAGAAGCCTCGTCAAGACGACGTCGTGTCCGAGCCTCGCGGCGACGTGCGCGACGGACTCGTTGCGGATGGTCCGCGCGTTTACTTCGGCGCCGAACGCGATGAGCGCGTCGATAATCTCGACGTTCCCGAGCTCGGCGGCGCTGTGCAGAGGCGTCGCGCCCGAACGCGAAGCGCGGTTCACGAGCTCGTACGCCGAGCCTCGCCCCTTCGCGTGTTCGCGATTCGAATTCGGCCCGAACATCGGCCTCAGCGTCTCCGCCCGCTCCGCGAACTGAAGAAACAACCGGACGAGCCCTGTGTCCCCCAAACGCACAGCCTGGTGTAAAGGCGTGACCCACGTGGCGTTCTTCGCGCGCTGGTCCGCGCCGCGAAGAAGCAACGCGCGCGCCGCGTCGATCGCTTTTTTTTTGTTCGACGTCGCCTTCGCCGCGCGCGCCGCGCGGTGCAGCGGCGCGTCCCCCGCGTCGCCCTCGTCCCGTAGGTTGACGTCCGCGCCGGCGTTTATCAGCACCGCGACGGTGCGCGCGTGTGCCATCGACGCGGCGACGTGTAAAGGCGCGTCGCCGGTGACGCGAGACCGACGGTTCACGAATCGTTCGCGACGGGTTTTTTTGAACAATTCGTCGGCGCGTCGAAGCGCGGCGTCGACGCGCGCGAAGGCGTCGAGACCGGACGCGCCGGAAAACCGATGTTCATTTTTTTGCGCGTCGAGCGTCTCTTCGTTTGGATGCGTTCCGGAAGCGTCGTCGTCGTCGTTCGCGTCGCCTCGGCGCCATAGCTCGAAAACCCCGAGCCGCTTGAACCACGCGGTTTCCAGCGCGTCCTCGACGTCGACGCGTCTCGCGTCGAACGCGACGCCGGCGCGCGCCGAGGAGACGACGTCCGGCAGACCGCGCCGCAGCGCGCGCCAACGGACGGATGCCGGGGTGACCCCGTCGCTCCAAAGACGCGGGCTTTGCCGTCTTTTCAGGTTGTCAGGTTTCCCCTTCGAGAGTGTCGGAAAGCCTTGGTCGAAAATCTCAGCCTCTTCGCCGTGCTCCTCGACGTACGCCAGGATCAGCGCAACCGCCGCCGGTCGGTCGCGTTCGCACGCCGCCTGCAACACGTCGCGGCCGCGCACGTCCTCCGCGGAAAGCTCGGCACCGCGGTCGAGCAGGAACCGCAACAGACACGCCCACCCGCTCCGCGCGGCGACGTGCGCCGGGGTCTCGCCGTCGCCGTTCACGGCGCGGACCACGCGCAACTGCTCCAAGCCGGCGGCGACGTGCTCCTCGGCGCGCGACGCGTCGTCGTCGACGATGTCGAAACGTGTCGCCGAAGAACGACCCGGACTCGTCATCGTTTTCAACCGGTAATCGGCACGAGCGCGGTTCACAGCGTGCCGAAGTGTCAACGCGAAGACGTCCCGCGCGTTTCGCGCGCGCGCCGCGTCGGAAGCGTCGGTGGAGGTCTCGTCGGCGTCCCCCGCGTCATCCGCGTCCCCGCCGTAGTACGCGCCGCGCGCGCGGCGGCAACACGCGTGGTGCGCGCACGTGTTCCCTCGCGCGTCCGGCACGAACGGGTCCGCCCCCTTCTTTAGCAGAAACGCGAAGACGTCTGCCGCGCCCGCGCGCGCCGCGCACGCCGCCGGCGTTAAACCGAACGCCGTTCGTCGGTTCACGACGGCAGCGAGGACGCCTCGGCGTTCGGCTTCGTTCACGAGCTCTTTCACGGCGAGAAACGCGCCTCGCGAGCTCGCGACGTGCAGCGGATCCGCCCCGTCCTCCAGCGTCGTGTTACCGGCCAAAACGCACCCCGCGCGACACAGAAGCGCGACGCAGTTAGCGCCTCCGCGGTCCGCGCGCGCCGCCGCGCAATGACACGGCGCGGCGCCGGAGGCGTCTCGCGCGTCGAGCGAATCCGGACAGAGCGCCAATAAAATGCGCGCGCTCGCGGCGTTACCGGCGCGGCACGCCACGTGCAAAGCGGTCTTACCGGCGTTCGTGCGTCTGCGCGCGAGCGCGCTCGCGCCGACGAGGCGAACATCATCGTTCGCGTTCGCGTTCGTCTCGGAGCGATCTATTGAAACCAATCTCAAACTCGCGTCGCGCTCCGCCGCCGCGGCGAGGAGCGACTCGAGCACCGCCACGACTCCGGTCTCGGCGGCGACGTGCAGCGCGGTGGCTCCGGCGTCGTCCGCGGCGGCGACGTCCGTGCTCTCCAGCCGCGTCAGCCGGTCCACCAGCTCGAGGTGTCCGCCACGCGCGGCGAAGTGCAGGCACGTCCACCCGCCGCAGCCGCGGAAAGCGTCTCTTTCGCCGCGCGTGTTCGGCGTGTTCGGGGTATTCGAAAAAAAGACATTCGGGAGCAGCGCGAACGCCGTCTCGGCGCTTCCGCCGGAGGCGAACGCGACGTGCGCGGGGGCGTCGCCTCGACCGTCGCGCGCGTTTAGACGCGCCGCGCGCACAGACGCGTCCGTCTCCGGAGGGTCCAGAAAGAACGCGACCATCTCTGAGCATACATCCGAGGATGCATCCGAGGACGACAAGGCGCGAGTCGTCGCGTACGCGAAAACGTGCAGCGGCGTCCTCCCGTCGCCGTCGCGCGCGTCGAGGTTCGCTCCCAAACGACGTAACCGACGCAACGTCTCGAGTCGCCCGCGCGCCGCCGCGACGTGCGCGGCTGTTTGCCCGTCCCCGTCCGCGGCGTTCACGTCGCAGTGCATGTCTTGGACGAGAAACGCACAAGTCTCCGCGTGTCCGTTGCGCGCGGCGAAGTGGAGCGGCGTCGATCCGCGCGGCGCGGTTTGAGTTTTCACCCGTTCGCGTCGTCGATTTCGCGATTTCGGAAAGATTTCGTCGCCATCGGGGGTTTCTCCGTATTCCGCGAAGGACGAGCCTTTGGGCTCCTGAGGGAGGGCGCGGAACGCGGGTTTTGCCGTGCGCGCCTCCGCTCTGCGTTTCCGCGAGCGCGGGAACCCCGAGGCGTCGCGCACGACTCGCAACACGTCGACGTGTCCGTTCTCGGC
>Ga0209666_1001100_pt1 | contig 20739 bp, 13 predicted proteins | sample SaaInlV_125m_DNA_FD_184679 | JGI IMG/M metagenome (GOLD analysis project Ga0209666, IMG submission 184679) | Marine microbial communities from expanding oxygen minimum zones in the Saanich Inlet - Saanich Inlet SI037_S3LV_10m_DNA (SPAdes)... | ecosystem: Environmental > Aquatic > Marine >...
CGGCGCGCTGCCGCACTGGGGGCGGGCGATCCCGCGAGCTTGGGCGCGGCCTTGGCGGCGACGGTGGCATCCGCCTCGGCTTGCTTGGCGGACGGGGTGCGGGTGCGAGAGCTCATCATCGTGGCGTACCTGCACGGGACGGGGGACGGGGGTTGGGGCGAGCCGCGTTGGATCGGGTGCGCCAGAATGGAGGGGCGAGGGTGGGGCGCGGACCGGTGTGCGCGCGTATCGTGACGGGGAGGAGGGGGGGGAGTTGGGGCGAGCCACGTTGGATCGGGTACGCCAGAATGGAGGGGCGAGGGTGGGCGCGGACCGGTGTGCGCGCGTACCGGGACGGGGACGGGGGTTGGGGCGAGCCGCGTTGGATCGGGTACGCCAGAATGGAGGGGTCACACCTGGGGAGAGTGCCCTGGCTGTGGAGCGGTGCACAGAAACTGCCAGGAAGTGGGCCTGGTAGCCACCTGCCCTTGGATCGAGCGTAGCCACGCTCAGTATGGCTGCAGGCGCAAATGGTGCCGTCCCCGACGTGTGGTACAAGATCATGCACAACAGCTTCGCGTTGGACAAGTATGGCAACTTCACCGTCCCGAGCCTGGCGTACATGTCCAAGCTTCGCGCCGTCTGCGTGAGCCTGCGCGAGGCGAACCGCCTCCTGGAGACGCCGTACGACGCGCTCGTAGACTACCAGGACGACCGCAAGGTCGTGCCCATCCGCTTCTCCGGCGGCATGCACTTTGGGTCCAACGAGAACTACCAGGCGCTCAGCATCATCCGCGACAAGGCCACCGGACGGATGTTTGCGGTCCTGCGGACGCGCAACCTCGTCACCAAGGGCGGCGTCCTCTACTGCTCGGTGGACCGCACGTACTCGCTCGCTCGCCTGGCCGAGCTGCTCAACGGGCACTCGCCCGACTGGTCCGCGCGCCTCCCGGACGTGCACGAGATGGCGTACCGCCAAACGTCGAGCGTCTTCCCCTACCGGGTGAAGCAGCCGACCATCTTCGAGCGGGCCGGCATCAAGGGCGTCGTGACCAAGAACCAGCTGGTCGCCAAGGAGCACAAGGGCGGACCCGCCGCCGGGACCAACCTCCACCTCGACGACTGCATCTCGAACAAGTTGTTCGAGTGGCGTCGCCCCACGCCCCCTCCGCCCTTCTTGGGCGCACAGGTCGCTCGCGCGCGCCCGCAGTACTACAAGCACCACGAGCTCGTCCTCATCACCTCCGTGGACGGCCAGCCGGTCAAGGCGCGCGAGCTCGCCTGGGGCAGCGCGTGGGTCGGCACGATCGGCACCGTGCTGCAGCCCTACGACTTCCACCGGCCCCTGCAGGCGGACGGCCAGCCGTTCTTCGCCGACTTCGTGCACGTCCTCGCCAAGGCGCTCGGCTGGGACTGCGCGCCGGAGATCGTCAAGGGGCTCGGCGGCCTCGCGTCCCTGCTGGCGCACGGCATGGGCCCGTCCATGCCCAAGTCCCTCGACGACGCCGGGCTCGCGTACGGCATCGCCAGGGTGGTGACCGAGCGTCTCGAGAAGATGGCCGAGCGGGCCCGCGAGCACCGCGCGCAGGAGGAGGCCGAGAACGCGCACTTCCAGGCGCAGATGGAGAAGCTCTCGCCGGGCGCCCCCAAGAAGCGCGAGCGGCGCGGCGCGGCCACGGCGGCGGAGCAGGCGCTCGCGGCGTCCGCCATGGACGCGGTCAACCTCGACGGCTCCGTCTGCAAGGGGTACCGGCTCCAGTGGTCGCGTCGCGACCGCGTGGCGGCCCGCAGGAGCAACGAGAACGCCATCCGCGAGCAGAAGAAGGTGGGCGGCGCGGAGGCGTGGCACCGCAAGCGCGAGCAGGACTGCGGCGACGGCGAGTGGGAGCCGGAGAAGAAGCGCAAGCCGCGCAGCCGCTCGCGCACGCCCACGCCCACGCCCCAAGCGATCGACCCGCGCGACGCCGCGGTGAACGAGTGCCTCCGCATCGTCAACTCCCTCTAGGCGACAGCGCGCACGTTTGGGCCCCGATTGGCGCACGGAAGCGTCTGGTATTTGTGTCTGCGTGTATGCGTGCGCGTGTATGCGCGTTTGCGTACGCAGGGCCGGGTGGTATTAAGGGCGAGTTTGCCACTTGTAAGTGTGCCATGCAGCAGCCGCAGCAGCCGCAGCTGCCTCTGCGCCACATGGCAAACGTGCGGGTGGAATACAACACGGAGCGACTCGAGCTCTACGTCGACATGTTTTCGACGCTGGTGCGGGGGAAGCACGAGGAGAACGTCGAGATGCAGGATGCGCACGCCAACCTGCTCATCGACATCCGATGGCCCGACATCCCGAAGGCGTTCGTGCACGTACTGTACGACGTGTCGCTCAGGGGCGACATCCGCCCGCTTGCGCGCACCTTTGAGCGACTGGCGGACCGCGCGGCGCTGGCGGCCTTCGGCACGAGCAACCACGCGGAGATACCGTCGTGGTTCTTCCAGAACTTCGAGTCCTTCCTGGCCGCAAGCCTGCACAAGCTGATCGTCCACTTTCGCAACCCCCTGGGTCCGCCGCTCAGCGCCACGCAGCGACGGTGCGCGACTGCGACGTTCAACGCCCTGATCGACGCCGCCGAGGGGCTGCGGTCGTACGTGGGGCTCCGCTACCTCGCCGAGTCGACGGGGGTGCACGTTTTGATGAGCGCCGTTCACAATGCCAAGTGCGACTTCCTCAAGGAGGCGGTCGGCCCGAGCCCGCGCTGCTCGACGCTCATCCTGGCCGACGTGCTGGCTCGGCACATCCTCGCCGACCCGAACCGCGAGCTGGTGATGCGGTCGGGCTTCTGCTTCTTTGCGCGGTCGGACCGGTGGCGCGCGTTCGCTGACGCGTGCTACGCGGCGCACGAGGCCGCGGTGGCGGTGGAGGACAGCCCGCTCCCGAGGCTCCTCTGCGCGGTGGACGAGGCCATGCGGCGCACGGTTGCCGTGCCGTCGTCGGGCCTCTTCTTCCTCGCGTCCGAGTTCTTGGAGACGGACGCGTCCCCCGAGCGCGCGCTAAAGGTGACCAAGTCGACCAAGCTGCACACGCCGCGACGCTCGCCCATTGCGAAGCGATCGCAGCCATTCCTGCGGCTGGTGAAACGACTCCTGGCGGGTAGTGCATAAGCCCCCCTTGCCTAGGCAAAGGGTAGGGAATCGGAGGCGCGGCAATGAATGCGAGTGACGGTGCCGATGTGGTCGTGATAGAACACCCACCCGAACCGGTGGTCAAAGGCAGCATGCTGCTCGTTCTGGTCGGGTTTGGGCTGCTGGCCTCCGTGCTGCTGCTTGCCACAATGGCGTGGGCAGCGCAGGGCGAGCGGGACGGCCAGGCGGACGTCTTCGGGAAGCGCGTCTCCGTGCGCGAGGTGGCGGAGCGGTACAAGGCGGTGTGGACGCCGGGCAAGTTTTGGCCGCGCGACGCGTTCCAACACACCAAGAAATCCAGAAAGGGGTCGCCGCTGTTCAAGGGGGCGTGGACGTTCCTGATCGCATGGCTCACCTGCTGCGCCTTCTACCTGATCTTCGCCGGCGCCGTGCAGTCCATCGAGGTCTTCCGTGAGGCGTCGCACGTCCGCGCTGCCGCGCTCGTCTCCGCGTCGCTCTGCGTGGCCTCGATCTGGCCCGTGCTCTTTCGGATCGGCTCGTCGACCAACGGCGTCGCCACGGGCATCGCCGTCTACTCCTCCTCGACCGACGAGGACTCCGCTGCGGAGGACGCCAGGTCTGCGCCGATGGGCGTCTCCACCCACTCCAAGACCAAGGAGTTCTTCCTGTGGGCATCGTTCGTGCTGCTCGCGCTTGCCGCCCTCCTGGCGGTGGTGGGATCGGCGACGCTGCGCGCGTGGACGCTGCCGGGCCCGCAGTACGGCACGCTGCTCTTCCTGGGGCCGGGCTACGGCCTGTTTGCGGGCTGGCTGCTCTTTGCGGCGACGCTCAACCTGAGCGTCGCCATCAGCTACAACAGCTACCCCTCGGGCACGCTGCCGTGGCCGGAGACCAGGACCAAGTACACGCACCGCGGCAGCCTGTGGCCACCGATGCTGGCGCTCGTCATCGCGGTCATCGCCGCGCTGAGCTACGACCCCGCGATGCCGTTGCCCATGCTGATAGGCGTCTTCCTCTTCACGCCGCGCCAGAAGACGCACCTGGCCGCGGTGCTCGTGTTAGTCCTGGGGATGCTCGTAGCGAGCTGGTTAGTGGTGTCGGAGCGTATCGAGTGATGAATCTCGCCAGTGTTTATAATCGAGCGCGAGGCGCAAGGCGGCCAGTGAGGCGGAGGGGGCGGTGCGTCGCCTGGGTGCGACGGGGTCGCCCGAATGGGCGCGCGTGCAAATAACCCCGGCCTCGCCACTTGGGAGGTAGGGCGGGGGTCGGGGACGGTTCGAGCGCGCCCGATGCCGTCGGAGCGCGACGTGCGGGCGCTGGCCAAGGCGCACGGTGCGCTCGTGGCGGCCCGAGAGGAGTGCGTCACGAGGCGGCAAAACGCGTTTGACGACCCGGAACGGCTGCTCCAAAACTCGGCGTCGTGCAGGGCCTTGCTGCACGACGCCATGCTCGACGCGCTCGGCCCCTTTGTGAACATCCACTACGATCGCTTCCGGGAGGGCACGGGCATGGCCCTGGAAGCGACGGCGATGCGCCCAAAGCCGCTCGTGCCGAGCCGCAACACCAGCAAGATCTTGGGGTGGGATCACCTGTCGGCGAGGGAGGGCAGCGTGCTCCGACTGATCTGCACCTGGCGACTGGCGCAGATTTGGCACGGCGCCAACACGACCGGCGCGCTGCATGCCCACGCTGCCGTCCACAACACCCTCGAGGGCTTTGCGTACACCGACCCCGGCCTCTTCGATTCGCTGGCCGTTGTCCTGTGCTACAACATGTGCGTGCGACCAAACAACCAGGCGGGGGGCAACGTGCCGCTCATCGCGCCCGGGACGTCGCGGCGCTACCTCAACCAGAAGTCGGCATTCCTGACGGACGCGTTCAGCATCTACCTCCTCACGACAATCAGCGCCACCCCGATTGTGTACGCGATGGCGGACAGGCTGGCCAGGCTGAACGTGCACCTCGCCGTGAGCCTGGTCATGCTGGCCGGCGACGACGCGCTCCAGTACGTCGCGCCCGACCTCTACCAGGGCGCCGATCGCAACTGGGTGTTTGTCCTGCTGGTCAAGGCGCGCAAGTTCTTCTACCTGCACTCGCAAAACCCCAAGCATCGGCCATTCCTCACCCAGTGGGATGGGGGAGACGCGCCGCAGGTGGGCCCACTCGGACGCGACCAGCAGCGGTCCCCGCCCGCCTTCCACGGGCTGACGTCAAAGCCGCACGAGCACCGGGTGCTCGCCGACCCCTGGTCCTGGTCGCAGGGCTACACGCCGCCCCCGCACTGGGGGCCGTGAGCGTGGGCGCGTGGGCGCGCGTGTGGGCGCGTGTGTGCTTGTGTGCTTGTTCTTGTTTTTTTTATCACCACCCACGCAAAACACGCACACACGCACGCGCTTGCAAGACTCACTTGCGCTTGCGTTGCCGCTGGTTCTTGCCGATGGTTCTTGCCAGGGCCGTCTTGCTCTTCGAGAGCGGGGCCGGACGCTTGGCCTTGCCCTTTTCGACCTCGCACATTGTTCGCTTGCTCGTGCTCGCGTCGGCGTTGTTGGCCCCGAAGATTGGCCTTGCGCGGTTCACGAGGTGCGAGATGATGTGCGTCGTCGACATGGTCTTGTGCGCGTTCACCAGCCACGAGCGGTAGTGCGACGGGCAGTAGAACACGGTGCGCAGCGGGGGCGGGATGGCCGCGTTGCGCCCTCCAGTGTCCAATGGCGACTCGATGCACCGCCACTTCATCCCCGCGCCATTCTCCGGCTCCGGCTTGTGGCAGTAGCGGCAGACCGGAGCGGGCGGCTTGGGGAGCGCGCTGCGCATCTCCTCGGCCGCCTCCTTGCCGGCGAGCATCGCAAAGTCGCAGCGCAGGCAGCAGATCTCGCCGCGGAAGCGCGAGGAGGGGTGCACCCGCGCGAGCGTGCCGCACATGCTGCACAGCGCGTACCAGCCCCCAAAGACGCGGATCGCGCGGCCGAGCACGGGCACGCAGATCAGGGGCACGTCGCCGCAGCTGGTGGCCTGCGGGCTCTGCTCGTAGCACGACTTGAGGTCGCGGCGGAACTTGGCCACCTCGGACGACGAGTCGCGCAGCGCGGCGCTCGCCGCGCTGATCGCGGTCGTGGCTTTGCGCTTGGCCGCGCCCTTGCACATGGTCGCCACGATCGTCGCGGGCCGCAGGTCCTCCGGAAGCAGGGGCTCCTTCAACGGCTCGAGCTGCTCCAGCTCGAGCTGCTCCGCCGACGCTTCGAGCGCCACGGCCGTGCGGAGCGCTGCGGACGAGCGCTTGGCGCACCGCATGTGGGACGTGCACCCGTCGTCGCCCACGGCGAGCATGCTCGCCGAGAGGCCGAGCTCGTTGAACGGCTGGTCCTTGCCCGAGCCGTCCTGCACGGAGTTGACCACCCTGCGGCACTCGGAGCAGCAGTAGAGCACCGTGGCGTGCTTGGGCAGGCGCGTCTGCACCGCGACGCGCGGATCCTCGTCGGGCGCGAGCGGCAGGAGCAGGCGCTGGCAGACGGCCAGCGCCTGCTTGCGCCTGGTGGCCTCGCCCAGATCGTACGACAGCATGGTGGCCCGGAGCGCCGCGATCCGCGTGAACGCGATCAGCAGCGCCGCGTCGTCCGCCTTGAGCTGCATGACCTCGAGCTCGGCCTCCTGCACCGTGCGGCTCGCCGCGGGGCACGGGAGTCCCGGGGACGCGTTCTCCGCTTCCTGTGGCGCGATGCCGAGCAGCTGGCACGCCTGCTTCACGGTGAGCAGCGACGCGTCCGCGTTGGCCAACGCGAGGCGCTCGGCCTTCTGGAACTTCTCGGCCGACAGCAGCGCGCACATGCGGTGCGCGGCCGAGAGGTTGTGCAGCGCGGCGTACTGCGCCGAGTCGAGCCGCGAGGCGCGGTGGCCGTGGTGGTTGCCGTGCAGCCACCACGGGATGAAGATGGAGCGGTAGGAGGCCGAGAACAGCCCGCTGATCACCTGGACGGCGGGTCGCGCCGCCGCTCCGGCGGCGGCCAGGCGGCCGCCGAGCCACGAGGACGAGTAGGACAGGCCCTCTGGGACGCCCCTGGAGTTCCTCTGCGCGCGCCGCTCCGCCTTCTTGCGCGAGCGCGGCTCGCTCACGAGGTGCCGGGGCACGGTGGTCGCCGCGCAAGCGCGCGAGCGGACCATGTCGGCCCCGGCGGCGGCCATGCGGTGCATGGCTGCCGCGAGCGAGGGGTGCGGGAGCGCGAGCGGCGGCATGCACAGCTGGCCGGTCGGCTGCCGCGTGTGCCGCATGGCGTGCAGCGTCGCGCAGTCCAGAACGAACACGGCGGCCATGTGCAGCCGCACAGACTCCTTGACCGCGTTGGGCGCCTTCTTGACGATGTCCTTGAAGTCCTGCTGGGTCTGCGCGCGCAGCGCGCGCAGGCAGAGGAAGCGCTCGCGCCACGGCTTCCGCGCAGCGGGGTGCACGGCCGGGTTGAGCCCCGAGAGGGCCACGGCGATGGACTGCATGCACACGCGCACCGCCCCCTCGGACTCGTTGAGCGCGGTCAGGAGCGTCGCCTCCCATCCGCGCGACCCCGCGTTGGTCGCGCGCGTGAGGATGGCGAGGAGCGACTGGGACGACTTGGAGCAGCAGCGGGGCGACGCCGTGCGCTCAACGAGCACGCCAACGTGCAGCAGGCTGCTCAGGTTGACCACGCTGTACAGCTCCGGCGGCGGCACCATGAAGTCGCTCACCAGCTTCTCGGTGGCGGCGCGGTTACCGAGCAGGTCCTGAACGGTCGCCAGGAACTCGGCGTGCGCCGAGGTCCACACCGAAACGCAGTACGAGTCGTAGTACAGCACGTTGAGGGCGTCGCTGTCCACGCCGACGCCTGGCGCGTCGTCCACGTCCAGGGTGGACAGGGCGACGCTCGCCGCGAACGCCTCGAGCATCTCGCCAAAGCTCAGGCGCACCGCGGCCGCAACCTGCTGGCGGGTGTGCTCCGGCTGCACGAGGCTCGGCCTGCCCGACCCCACGTCGCCAGCGAAGGTGCACCTGGCGGCCTCGAAGGCCGCGACCAGATCCAACGCGCCCCCGTGGGCCGCGCACGCGGTGACGGCCTGCAAAAAGTCGAGCGACCACACCCACGCGGGCACGTCGGGCGCGCAGGGACGTTCACGCAGCCTGCCGAGCAGCCGGTCGATCGCGCCTCGCATGCCCGCGTCCTCAAAGTCCGCGTACAGCGGGTGCATCTCGGGCTCGAAGACGCTGCGGCTGCGCTTCATCATCTCCATGAGCGTGGCCGTGGATGCGGGAGCGGAGTCCGCATCGGTGCCTATTTGCTCGCCGACAGCGGGGGGCGCTCCTGCCCCGCTGCCGGCTGGCAAAAATGCGAGCTCGGCGAGTCGTCTTCGGCGCCCACGTTGCGCTGGAGCAACCGGGGCAGGCCCTTGGCATCCCTGGTGTACTCGTAGTGCTGCGAGTCAAACTTGACGCACGGCCGCCACATGAGCGAGGCCATGCCGCTGCGCGCGGCGGCCGTGTCGGCCCACTGCTCGTCCACGAAGAGCAGCGCCTCCTGGCGGTAGCCGTCCGAGTCGTTGGCCACGCTCGCGTGCGTGGGCACCTCGTTGCCGCACGCGAAGCCCAACGCGTTGCCGAAGGCCTGGAGCGGCACTTGCGCGTCCGGCTTGAACGTGGGGTCGGCGCGCGCGCACCGGTAGATGTAGGTGGTCACGTAGCGGCTGCACACGAGGCACTTGCCCTTGGTGTGGGGCAGCTTGCCGCTGCGCTTGAACTCGGCCGCCTGCAACGGGGTCAGGAACTCGGTGCCCACGAAGGCGTAGTCGGTTTCGTTGCCGTACCGCCAACGCGCCAGCCACACGCACATGCACCGGTCGCCGAGGCAGCAGGGGCGCTCGCCGATGTCCACGTTCGGAGGCCGCAGGTAGCAATCGTCGTGCGTCTTGGGCACGATCTCCAGCTCCTTGGTCGGGATGGACGTCTCGCCGACGAGGTTGGCCACCAGCTGGAGCGTCTGGTAGCTCGTGCTCTCGAGGCTGAGCACGGGGTGGAGCTTGAGGTACGTGGACAGTGCGTGCTCTTGCGACCCGTACGCCTCGTCGGCGTCGATCCCGGCATCGCTCTGGAGCAGCGGGGGGTTGCCGTTCTCGTCGCGCGCGAGCGGGGGCGGCGGCGCGGCGGGAGGCCTGCTCCCCTTGCCCGTCGGGCCGTCGACAGGCTCCGCAGCGGTGTCAAAGTCCGGCAGGTCGGCGCTCAGGGTCGGGCGCGACGAGGCGGAATGGTCGGGTGCGCCCCTGGCCTCCGTGAGCGGCGTGGTCGCGTGGGGCACGGGCCTGGCGGGGCGCTTGCCGACCCGCTTGGCATTTATGGGGCGTATCTGGGACGCTTCAGCCGCAGCCGCGGCGCTCGCGCGTCGCGATGCGTGCGAGGTCGGCTGCATCCCGGCACGCTCGTGCACGGTTATTAATAGTAGACTACGGAAATGGTTAGCTAGCGAAGTGCGCCCTTAAAAACTGGCAGACGTTGTCGCCCCGCATGTTCGTGGGCGGGTGCCAGGGGGGCGGCTCGTCGAAGACGGGCATCCAGCCCACGCGACCGCAGAAGAGCTGCGAAACCGACGCGCAGATCGTCGTGTTGCTGACGTAGCTGAAGCGCGCGAGGGTCGCGACGGCGCCCAGGTCGGCGATGGCCTCGACGCGCGTCGACTCCGGGTAGTCGCTGAACAGCACGTTTGCGTAGATCAGGTTCCACTGGCTCTGGAAGGCCGTGACGTGCATGAACTCGTGCGCCATCACGAAGCCGACGCGCGTGGCGAGCGATGCGTCGTCGTACCGCTCGTCCGCAAAGGGCGGCACGAGCAGCCCCGGCAGGAGCATCGAGCACGCCGAGCTCGAGGTGAGCAGCAGGTAGGCGTTGCGCGAGACGCCCGGGTAGAGCGCGGGGTGCTCGCAGAGGTCGGCGCCGGTCACGACGGGCAGCATCCGGTCGAGGTAGACCGCGCGCGCCTGCTTCAGGATCATCGCGAGCGCCCCGTCGTCCGAGGTGATGTCGGGGCGCCGAAACTCGCGGTCGATGCCGGCCCACGTACCTCGCGGCGCGCCGGCGATGCGCAGCTTGGTGGCCCGCACCTTGGCGTACGCCTTGCTCCGGCCGGTGGAGTCGGAGAAGATGTTGCCGATCAGGTCCTGGCTCAGCGTGACCGCCGCGGCCTCGCGCACCGAGTTGCTCAGCAGCTCCAGCCTATCGTACAGCTTGGGCGTCACCAGCGCGTTGAACGTGATGCGGTCGAACTCGTCCGGGAAGATGCGCTTGGCGGCGGCGAGGCAGACCTCGCGCGCGCTCTTGCGGCTCGCGGAGGAGAGGGCCGACAGCGAGGACAGCCGCACGGTCGACGCGTTCAGGAGCGTGTGCTCGGTGACGGAGTCCCTGTCCTCGTGCGGCGGCACCAGGCGGCCCAGCGCGACGGTGGTGCGCGACGCGGCCTTGCCGCGCTGCGTGCGCGTCCTAAAGTACGGGAGCAGGTTTCCCTCCTCCGAGACCACCACCGCCTGCGCCGCGAGCGAGCAGACCGCCGCCACGCCGTTGAGGTACGTGAGCGCCACGGCTGCCCCCTGCGTCTCATAAGCGCGCACGAACCGCTCGAGTGGCTCGTTGGTCACCGCGCGCGTGATCTGCAGCGACGAGCCGACCTGCGCCTCCAGCCACGTACCGCGGTAGGTGCCGCGCACGACGGCTGCGGCCTGGTCGCGCGTCGTGGCCTGCAGCGCGTCAGGACCCGTCTCGCGCATCTGCTCAGCGAACGACATCGCCATCTTGCGCATCGAGCGGTCCCCGCCCACCACGTACAGGGCATTCTTGATGTCCTGGTCCTCGAGCACGGTGCCGCTCAGCACCTTGGCGGTGAAGGTGTCGTCGTCGAGGCCCACGCCCACGAGCGCCGGCGTGTCGCAGTAGTGCGACGCCAGGAACCCGATGCTCTCGAGCGCTTGCCCGAGCGAGTCGGCGTTGAGCATGGGGAAGAGCAGGTCGTACGCCTGCTTGGCCGCCGCGCCCTGCGTGTTGGACGCGACCATCGTGCGGCAGCTCGAGCGGAACTTGCCGAGGTCGGTGGTCGCCATGCGCGAGGCGCCCTTGGCGCGCACCACGTTGTCCACGTCGCGCTCCACGTCCGGGGCGTCGAAGAAGGCCCACTTCTCGCTGCCGTACGCGATGCTGCCCGCGGAGATCCACTTGCCGCAGTACCGCTCGTGGTCGGTGCTGCCGCTGGGGTCCCCGATCTCGTCGAGAAAGGCCTCGGGCCACGAGCGCTTGCGCACGCACGTCAGCGCTCCGGTGAGGGTGTCGATCTGCTGCCGCAGGCCCGGAGCGCAGATGCCACGGTCCATCAGCTGCAACGCCTGGTCCTGCATCGACGCGTTGAGCAGCCTGTAGCCCGTCGGCGTGATGGTGGTCCGAAAGGAGCAGGACGGGTCGAGCGCCGCGCCGCTGTTCAGGGTGTAACAAGTGCCGTGCTTGAGGCACTCGTGCTGCTCCGCGCACACGGTCGTGTGCGCGATCAGGCCGGCGAATAACGCAATGGCCACGCTCACCAACACCCCAAACTCTGAATCGCGCATAGCGCACACACGCACGCGCGACCGCGCGACCACGCAACCACGCGACCACGCACTCACCCACACCTAGTCCGCAACCACGCACTCACCCACACCTAGTCCGCAAACAATAACTGGTTATTTTAGCGGCGTTCAGAAGTCCGCATCCAGCACCAGCCGCGGCTGGCTCTCCGCGCGCAACACCCTGGTGACGTCGTCGCCGCGCAGCTTCTGGTACACGTTGAACTTGTCTACGGAGTGAAAGACGAGGATCGCCGGGAGCGCGGTCACGTCCAGCTCGTCGGCGAGCGTGCTGGTGAACGCGTTGTCTATGTGCCACTCGAAGTCGTGCGTCTTCATGCAGGCGTCGATCTTGAGCGTCGCGTCGGGGCACAATGCGCACACTTCGGTCGTGAACTGCACCACCACGGGGCCCTTGCGCGGCGCGGTGAACCGGTCCTCCTCCCACCAGTCGGTGGCGGTGGCGGTGGCGGCGGCGGTGGCGGCGGTCGTCATCGCGGGCTTGTCGTTGGCTACGGCACAAGTGGCAAAAATAAATTAACACGCCAGTCCGTTTGCGACCTGCAGCGCACGCTCTAGTGCTTCTACGTGTATGTACTTAAAGTTGATCCACTCGGGGTCGGCGTAGCACCCGACGGCCAGCGTGTCGGCGGGCAGGCCTCCCACGAAGATGGCCGCACGGATGAGGTCGCGCGCCAGACCGCAGTCCTCGTCGTTGAACCACTTGGCCGCGAGCTCGCGGCGTTCGGGCAGGCACAGGATCGCGGCGCACAGCAGCGCGCCGGCGGTCGGCTGGCACATCTTGCCGTCCTCCGACGCGATGCGGAAGAATGGGATGATGGAGCGCACCACCATGGCGACCTCGCCGTCGACGAGCGCCTCGTCGACCATCTTCTGTAGGCGCTCCTCCGCATCGACCTGCGCGTTGCGCGTGAGGAGCGTCATCACGTTCACGCCGGTGAGCAGATCGACCTCCAGCGCGAGCATCCGATCGTAGAGCTCGCCGATGTTGGCGGAGTTGGCCTCGCCCCAGCCGCCAAACTCCGCCTGCTCATTCTCGTAGAGGAACGAGTACGCCATGTACGCAAGCTCGCGCGTGTGCGGCGCGATCAGGTTGGGCGCCTCATTGTAAAAGCGCCTGGGGAAGTTTGAGCACACGGCGCGCTGGAACTTCCACGACATGCTGATGCACATGGCGAGCCGAAAGCGCGTCGTCATGGAGAACTCAAAGGGCACCGATGTGTCCATGGGCAGGTCATCTGCGCGCAGCGCCCACGCGCACGCGAGCTCCACGGCACCCGCGACCACGTTCCACCCGTCGGTGGACGCGTGGCACAGGTGGCGCGTGGTCAACGAGCGGAGCGCGGTGCTGCCGTTCACCCTAGGGCCGCCGCGCTCGAAGCGCGCAAGCCACAGCCTGTGCTTCACGAGGTTGTTGTACATGTGCGTGAACGAGAGCGTGATCCCGGGCAGGCACTGCAGCTTCTGCGTCGGCGACACGTCTCCGAAGGCGTGCTGCACGGATACGGGCGACAGGCGCGCCTGGCAGAGCGCCTCGCTGCTGCGCTTCTTCTTGCACGCCACGGATTCACTGGCCGCCTCGCGTTCCTGTTGCACCGCGTACGCGTTTGCGGGGGCGCTCTCGCTTGCCACTTGCATCAAGGCCCCGACGAGCCAGGAAAGGCTTTTGCACGCTTGCTGAATGGTGAGGTGCGCTATGGTCCCAAAGTTGCATGGTCGGTGGGGCGCAAATCTTTTAGGACTTGCCGCCAACCGGCGCCTCTTTAGCGCCTTTGGCGTGTCCACAGCAAAGTGTGTCAACAACCAGGGAAATCATAAGTGGACACCCCTGCGGCTGGTGGGTTGGGCGCTAACCTTGCATCTTCTGCGGTGGGAATAGCGAATGAGAAAAGCGCCATGGGGTTGAGCGGTGGACCCCACGGCGCCAAGGCGCTCTTCGTCAAGGACTTTGCTGCCGCCTTCCAATCGCTCAAGAAGCTCACGAACGTGCGCGCGATGGTGGGCGTGCACCGCTCGCAGACGCTCGCGGTGCTCGATGGGAACGTGATGATGAACGCGATGCCCGCATCGGCCGACACCTTTCGCGCATACGTGGCCATCATCACCGCGCAGATCGAGGAGGCGTGCCAGGCGGCCGCGCACGTCGTGGTCGTCTTCGACGAGCCCGACGCCGTGACCATGGCCAAGCGCTCCGAGCAGCGTCGGCGCGACGAGATGCGCCAGGCGCGCGTGCCGGTCTGCTCCGAGGACCTGGTGGCCACCATCACCGACGACAACTACAGCACCAACGACCTGCTCACCGACGGGTGCAGCGTCAAGATGCTCATGGAGTTTCGCAAGGCGCGGCCGCGCTTCTACGACGCGGTGTGCGTCGCGGTCATGAACCGCTTCCGCGCGGCCATGGAGGGCGGCGCTTGGTCGCTCACGTTCGACGGCGTCGACGTGCGCGGCGGTGACCGCGGGCACGGCATTCCGCGCGACGCGGGGATCCTGTCGAGCGACGACGCCTTCTGGCAGCCGCTGCTCAATCGCGAGGCGCCGATCGGCGAGGGCGACCTCAAGCTGACCGACGTGACGCAACGCGTGCACGACGCGGCGCTGCGCAAGGGCACGCCCGTGCACGGCGTGGTCCTCAACCTCGTGGTGACCATTGACACGGACTCGTTTGCCATCGAGCTGCTGCAGCAGAACCGGCGCGAGCGGCGCGTGGAGGAGGACGACCAGAACGAGCTGACCATCCTGTGCCTCAAGGAGCGCGCGCGCAAGCGGGCGGGCGACGACTTTGTGACCGACGCGCACTACCTGTGCTGCGACATGCAGGTCTTCCACGCCAAGATCCTCGAGTACGTGTACGGCACGCGCCACCTGTCCAAGCAGGTCATCGACCAGCAGCCCGCCGCGCTCGCGCTCCTTGCGGTCGGGCTCGCCTGCTGCGGGTGCGACTTTGTGGAGGTCAAGGGCATGCGCGCCGACGTCGTCCTGCCGGTCGTTCGGGACATCGTGCGGTCCAGGCCGGACCAGCTGGGCGCAATGGCGCACCTCTTTGCGCCCAATCGGCTCAAGGCGCACAAGGCCGCGTCGATGGTCGAGTGCGTGCTCGAGGAGTACCTGAAGCACATCGAGAAGATGCCGCGCATGAAGATGGCCAAGGAAAACGCCTCCAACGTGTGTGACGCGCAGAAGATGCGCGCGCTCTGGACGTGCGCGTATTGGCACCAGCACGAGTTTAAGAACTGCGAGGAGTGGGGGTTTGTCGCGCCACCGTGCACCCATAAGTAGGCAGTGTGGGGTACACAAGAAGAGGCAGACCTCCTTCCCTCCCCTCTTCCCCCCCCTGGATCGAGCGCGCCCGATGGCACAGATGCCGTCCCTGTCCGGGCTCAGCCTGCGCAGCGCGCCCGAGCCCACGGCGATGATCTCCATGCCGCGCGCGGAGCAAATCGACGGGCGGAACAGGTCGGAGGACGAGATCCTCAGGGAGGCGTACGAGTACCTCCTCATCCGGGCGAGGGCGCGCGAGGCGGGCATGGACGACGACAACGACTGGCCGCCAGTCTACCAGAGCGGCTTCAACATGAGCTTCCGTGGCGCCCACATCGACGTGGACGTGTGGGAGCTCATGGAAAGCGAGGCGCGTGCGCAGGCGATGCGGGAGGTCGAGCTGGCGGTTCCGAGGATGACGCGCACGCACACGCACGGCGCGCCGCCGAAGGAGGGCGACGAGTGGGCCTTCCAGGAGGAGCCCCCCAAGCAAACCAGGACGGGGGCGGCGGTGCCGCGCGAGCCGCGCGAGCTCATGGGCGTCGAGGCAGCGTCGGACGTCGCGGTGCGCACCATCGCCGACGCGTTCGAGGCGGACGAGATGCGGCACGCGCCGGACCCCACGGGCATGCCGCGCGCGAAGCCCATTCCGAAGCAGCGGCCGACGCCGTACGAGCGGCCCCCAATCGAGGTGGACGAGGCAAAGGCCAAAGCGGACATGGAGCGCATCAAGCAGAAGTTCACGACACCGATCGCGGTGCTCATGCTGGGGCACGCGGAGGACGGGCCGCCCAACCTGGCCACCTGGTACAAGTGGGCGACCGAGACCGGCCGCGAGGGCACCAAGATCTTCATCAACCACAAGATGACGGGGTGGTCGATCCCCGAGGAGTACGCTGGCACGATCGTGCGACTGCCCTACCCGGAGTTCGAGGTGCGCGATACCGCGTGGGGGAAATCGGGCCTGGTGCACGCGACGCTCAACATGCTCGTGTACGCCTTCGACAACGGCAACGCTGGGTTCTCGCACTACGCGGTCGTGTCCGAGGACGCCGTGCCCCTGCACAGAGCCGACACCTTCAGGCACCCCGTCCGCCTCAATCCCGACGAGTCGCGCATCGTCAAGTACAGCAACGAGACCAACCGCAACCAGTACATTGGCATGTCAGACGCGCTTTTACAGTGGCAGTCCGAAAACCCGCCAGACGATGATGGCGTCCAGAAGAGGAACTGGTGGGTGCAGGAGTACGCGCGCGACGCGGAGATCGGCCCCGAGGGCTACCACGACGTCAACGAGCAGAAGGAGGAGTTGGGCATGGACGACGACGGGCGGATGCTGGACGTGAACGAGGACAGCTACCAGGTCGCCGACGACTGGGTCGACTCGTTCTGGAACAAGCGGCGCGTGATCGGCTCCGAGGACGGCCCCACGCAGGAGAAGGCCGACGAGGACCTCGCCAAGTGGGACGAGGCGCATCCCGAGGAGGAGGAGGGCGAGGAGGAGGAGGAGGAGAGCGAGAGCGAGGAGGAGGAGGGCATGCGCTACTCCTACCACGAGTACAAGAACCCGCAGCAGTTCTTCACCCACTCGCAGTGGCTGGTTCTGTGCATGCAGGATGCTGCGTTATGCGTGCAGAACATCGACACGCTGCGCACCATGGCCAGCGACTACGACCTGCTCTTTGGCATCAACCCCGACGATGCCGCGACGCCGTACTCGATCCACAAGGTCATGGCGGCCGACGAAGTCGTCGTCGGAACCTTCCTGCTGATGCACGGGTTACGCCCGAGTGCAGACGTGCTGCTGGCCGAGACGGGGAATGGGACGCACGCGGCCGTGCACCCGACGGTGGCGGCGCTGCGCGCCGCCGACCCGCGGAGCGGAAATGCCATGTTTGGGCGCAAGATCCAGGTCCGCCTGCAGGGCAGCGACGTTGTCACGTGGGTGTAGTGTGCGTGTAGCGTGCGTGTGCGCGCGCGTGACTCGTGCGAGTGCGGCACCGAGCGCAACGGCCTCGGCCTGAACTCCGAGCCCGAGGGAACGCCGCCGTACGAGTAGGTTCTTTAATTTGGATAAACCCATTATTTTGCCCCTCCCGGTTAGGGTAAGGGGGAGAGGCACCTTTCAGTGCCATGAGTGCTGACAATCCAGATCCGGAGCGGTACGAGACGAGTGCGGAGGACATTCTGATGGCGGATCTAGATCCCAATTTAGGGTTGTCCGCCAAAGACCAGGCGGAGTTCCGAGCGAAGCAGGTCGAACTCGATCGCAAGCAGCTGCAGCGGGGCATCGATGAGAGCACCTTGCCCAGCTACAATGCGGCAACTGCGCGAGCTCCGGATGCGGGCAGCCAGCGCAACCAAGCGGCTAATATTCAGCGGAGCAACGCGTCCGGCAAGAAACCTGCGCAGGCACAGGCACCGCCAGCGGTCGATCGCAACGACAGCCTCTCCAGCAGCGACAGCGATAGCAGCGACGGGTACGTCGACCATCTCCCCGCGTACGTCCCTGCGCCGCAGCAAAGGCGTGATGGCGCCATTGGTGGCGCTGGCGGTGGCGCTGCGCCGGGACCACCAATGGGGATCGCCCTGAAGCCGCCGGGCTCGGATGACAGCGATAGCAGCGATGGCAGCGACGAGGATGCGCCTCAGCGAACGGGTGGTGGCGCCCCTGGCAGCAGCGGCAGCAACGCGGCCACTGGCGGCGGCGGCGGCGGCGGCGGCGCGGGCGCGGGTGCGAGCGCGAGCGCGTCGTTCGAGGGCGCAAAGCACACGGTGATGGTCGTCTGCGGCGGGCCAACCCCCAACCCGAAGCTCAACCCAGAGCAGGAAGAGCGAGTCAAGGAGGTGATGAGCAAGATACGGGAAAAGGCCACCACCAACCTGGCTAGGGCCGAGCGGAAGACGAGAGCGTGGGTGCACTCGTGCTTTTCCAGGAGCTTGCCGTCGCACAAGTGCGCATCGCGCGAGCTGAACGCGTTCGAGAAGCGGCAGCGCAAAGCGCAGCTGCGGGCGCTCGAGGCTGGGTTGAACGACCCCGCCAACGTCGGCGCGAGGCCGACGTCGCACCGGCTGAGGGACGAGGACGACATCGATCGGCTCGTCGACCGGACCAGCCACGCCTGGCTGCGGGGGCCGAGTGACATCGACGAGGCCAAGGGTGCGCTCCGCGAGCAGTACGATGCGTTCATGCTGGAGGAGCGGTGCTGCATCTTGCGGATCGTCAAGGAGGCGAGGGCCAGGCGGATCACGTGCGAGGAGGCGGAGCTGGCAATGGAGAAGGAGGTGGAGGGCGAGTACATGGAAGCGCTCCTCGAGGAGGAGCCTCTGATCAGCGAGTGCGTCGAGGCCCGCCGGTTCGACGTGACCAAGATCGTGGAGCACAAGTCTGCGGACAAGTACGACCCGACGGAGCTCGAGGACTTCACCAAGCAGCTCAAGGACTACATCAACGCCGGTGGTGTCGCTGGCGTCGGCAAGAGGTCATCGGCGGGCGGTAAGAGGTCAACGGCGGGCGCAGACGAGCCGACAGCCCCCAAGCCGCCGTTTATTCCCAAGGGCACGGCCGAGCCCACGCTGAGCCTGCACTCGCACACGCAGTGCGACGTCTGCACCGAGTGGAAGATGGAGAAGATGGCGTGGCTGGCAAGGGACGAGGCCGAGATGAACGAGATCCTGAACGACCCCGACTACCAGGCGGCCATGAAGCGCCTGTTCGAGCTCAGGGCGGAGCTGGGCGACATCGACTCGGCCTGGCCCAAGCGGCCGGCGGCGCTCCTCTCCTACTTCAACAACCAAGAGCCGCTTGCGGCCATGGTAGACACGGACTGTCCGAAACAAAAGGGTGACACTGGGTTCGCTGAGGCACAACGGGCGCTGAAGCGCCCCAACCCTAAGCCCGAGCAGCGACGGCTGCTCGACGAGGTGATCATCCAGCGCGGGGTGGGGGGTTGCGAAAACAGCTCCAACCGCAGGACCACACACACGGACACCCTCCTGACGGAGATGCTGCGCTGCTTTCCGGTGAACAAGGGGGACGCCATGGAGCTGAACCCGCTCCTCGACTTCCTGTGCTGGTACCGCCAGCACATCACGCTGGCCGCCAAGTACAGCCAGGACGGCAAGGGGACCACGACGCGATCGCTCTTCTACCAGGCCCTGTGCGCGCCGATGGTGTACTATGAAAAGACGAGCGTCAAGAAGGATGCGCAGGCGGCCGGCTTCAGCATCGCCGCATACCCGCTGGTTGTCCAGCACAAGGCAATCTACAACAGCATCGACACGAGCTTCACGAAGATCAACAAGGCCGCCGCGCTGGCCTTCGACTCGCTCATGGCCGATTTGCGGGTGGCGCGGGCCGAGTCGGTCTTGTACCGGCACAACCAGGCGCTGTACGCGAGCTGCAAGGCCATGTATGACCCTCAGAGGTCCTAGAGCAAACCAATGTAAAGCTCGACTGCGCGCTTTTTAGAAGTGCAAGGCGGGGTTGGGTGAAGGGGCGCACAAGGTATGATTGCGTTTTTTGCCGTCTTTGTCCACCACGTCCCAATGTACGATAATGGGTGCGACCACGGGTGCTGCCACCTCCCGCACGGGCCGACGACCAGCCAGGTCGCCTACCTGCGGGGGTCCGGCGGCATCGAGTACGACCTGCACGAGCTGCACGGGGAGGAGGTCATCGACTTCAACGTCGTCTTCAAGAAGAAGTACGATACGAGTCTGTTTTCGATTTACGTGGGCTGCGGCGGCTGCGCGAGCGAGCGGCCCTTACACTGGGACGAGCCGCTCACGCTGCCTGTAGATCTGCCCAAGACGTACCTGGACGCCAAGTTCGAGCCCTTCACGCAGCACGCCTACTACGAGCTGCTGCCCAAGGGTGCGGCGCGGCAGTTCGACACCAGCCGGCTCGCCAACTGCACGAGCCACCACGCGAGCGTGCGGCTGGTCGCGCACGACAACGTGACGGAGGACATCGTGTGGGGCGCCGTGGTGGGCTGCGAGGGGTGGGAGTGCGAGCGCTTCACCCCGCTCGAGTACATGTCGTTCCCGATCTACGTGATCCGCAGCCACGGGCGCACGTGGAACGACGCGGCGTGGACGCTGCCCTTCTTCGCGATCTTCGTGGCGATCCTGATGGCGCTCATCCTGTGGTGGTGGTGGGAGGGCGCGCTCGTCTGGTACGTGCCCGTGGGCCCCTCGTTCCCGCGCCAGCTGGCGCAGATGCGGCCAGGAACCAAGTGGTCCGAGCTCAAGGCCGTCTGCTGGGTCGAGTCGCCGCGCCTGCTCTTCTACACCGTGGCCACGTACGCCATAGTGGTGGACATCTTCGAGACGTTCGCGCACTTCCTGATCGCCGCGCGCGTCGTGCCGACGGGCGACACGGGCTACGCGATCTTCGCCTTCTGGTTTGGCGTCAAGTGGGTGCTGCTGCTGTGCGTCGCCGTGCCGTGGGCGGCGGCGCGCGAGGTGCCGGATAGCAAGTGGCGAGAGGGCGGCTGGAAGTGTAAGTGCTCGTGGTTCGAGGGCATCGGCCCGTCCTCGCCCTTTTGGGCGCAGGGCTTCTGGTCGGTGCCGGACGTCGTAATCGCCGCCGTCTCGCTGCTGTGGCTCGGCGCGGGCTTCTACTTCTTCCCGATTGCCGCATTCGTGGCGGGCGTGATCCGCCTGATCCAGTGGCTCCAGAAGCCGCCCAAGAAGGCGCCGCCGTGCAAGAGCACGATCTACGTCAACCTCGAGGAGGAGGACACGGCG
>Ga0209666_1001103_pt1 | contig 20713 bp, 45 predicted proteins | sample SaaInlV_125m_DNA_FD_184679 | JGI IMG/M metagenome (GOLD analysis project Ga0209666, IMG submission 184679) | Marine microbial communities from expanding oxygen minimum zones in the Saanich Inlet - Saanich Inlet SI037_S3LV_10m_DNA (SPAdes)... | ecosystem: Environmental > Aquatic > Marine >...
CTTCATAAACTAGATGAACGCAAGGAAGAAATACAAAAGCTAGTTGACAACAGCAATTAAATATAGTATATTGTATGTATGGGGTGTGATTGACTAATCTTCAATGGTATTCAAGCCATGCGAGATGTTATGGGTAGTTTTCCAACTATCGTTATCTTGACGCACCCCTTAAAATAAACCAATAGGAGTACATATGATACAAACAAACATACAAGTCGGTAGTGTTTCTAATCTATTGTATGATTTACTTACATCAACTAAAGCTAAAAAGTTTCGTGCAGGTTTTATTAAAACCAATGGCGAGTACCGAGTAGGCAAGTTTGATTTATTAAATCGTTCAACTTGGAAACAAACTGATGGCACTATGTACAAGCGTAAAGGTAAGAAAAGAACTACTGACGCTGACGAGTACATACTAGCCCATGACTTAGATAAAAAAGCACCACGAAACATATCTGTTAAGAGATTAAAGTGGTTCAGCGTAGGCAAAAAAGTCTATAAAATCAATAGGTTAGAGGTAAATGATGACATTACAATAGTAATGTTTGATCAAGTAAAATTCAATCATCTTAAATTACTAATGACCAAAGGAGATATCAATGAGTGAGTGGTGTCAGAATAAAAAGTGTCCCGAAAAGAAAAATCAAAATCAAATTCGTGGCAGTAAAGGTGCTAAGTTTTATCAATCTAATAAAGCACAAAGTTATCTAGGCTATTGGTGTTCCAATGGTTGCCGTGATACTTGGTTTAATAATAACAGAGATACCTGTATGCAAGCAGTAGGTCTTATTGATAAACAAGTAATACATTTAGCAGATGCTTGGTATGTAGAATATAGATATAATTATAGTCAAGGTGCAGAAAATCGCTATCATTTAAGAAACTTACTCAAAGGTGTTGATCAACCTATCACAAGAGAACAAGCACAAACACCAGAACAAATATCTAATGAAAATTGGTGGTACACCATATCTGACGCACAAGCTAAAGAACTAGCAGTACAACTTGGCTTAGCTAGTTGACACAACAATAACATTAGTATATTATATAGGCATCACTTAGGAAACTAAGTGGTGCTTTTTTTATGGAGTTTGTCTTAAAAACTGTGCGAGTAATGTCGGCAAATTAAACTTCAGATGCGAAGTTGCTAGCGTGTAGGTATATCTAATTAGACTAAAAATCTAAACATGTATAGTAGGTTTTTCCATAACAAAAAGCTTTTACTAACCAACAAAGGAGTACTCATGGAACAAAAAGAGATACGACTCAATGCTGATAAGCGTAAGTCATTAGTGATTGACTTTCGTAAGCATTGCGAATCATTGAACACCGAAGAAAAAGAGGCGTTCAAGCAGGCACGAGATGACGCAAAGTCTACATTAGAATCTTCATTTGCTACTTGTAAAGAAGTAGTTGAAAGAAGATTCCCATTGGAAGATGTTGCTACACTTCAGTCGCTACAGAAAAAACATAACACTATCAATGCAGTAGGCAGAGATAGTTGTTTCTTTTTTAAAGTAACTGATGCACCTAAAGTGCTTGACCAATACAATGACGAGGTAGATAAGTCCAGACATTTTTCGTTTGAGTTAGACGGAAGTTTGAATGGAGATTATGGTAGTCGTTATGGTAGTGGTAGCAGTAACAATGGTAAGAACTTTGCATATGCTATGTATCGTGAAGATATGAAAGCAGTAGGTTTGAACCCAGACTGTAATATTGAGTCTGACTTACAAGCAGAGAAGTCAGATACAAGGTACAGTAGAAACAGCAACCCATACCTATCACAATGTAGAAATGATAATCATCATTGGCTACAAGGTGGTCAAGGTGGTAGCGACAAGTATCAATCATGGAAAGATGATTATGGTTTGCATATTATTGGTACAGGTGGTTGTCGTTCAAGAGCAATACCATGTTCAGACTTAGAGTTTGCTAAGTTTGAAATGATGATTGGTGCTAAACAAGAGGTAGTCAATACTCATAGCCAATGGATAAAAACTGTTGTGGCTAGAGTTGATAGGTTTAAAGAGGTAATTAAATCTATGACTAAGTTCTCTCAAGTAGAGAAGTTTGCTAATCATGATAAAATACAATGGAAGATTGACCCTAGCATACTCGCAGATAAAATGGGTATGGACTTGGTTATCTCTATTGATGATGCAGCCGATTCTATTATGAATATTGGTTCGCCAAAACAAACAAGAGCAGAGAAGATACTTGCCTATCAAAAGGCTAATGGTATCAGCCTTGCTTCTTAACAATCCAAACTAATGTATGGGGGTGGTATGTATATACTAACCCCCCTGCAACGACAGGACACCTTATCATATTTAAACAGAAAAACCAAGTAGACATAGTGTCACATCTATGCTATAATACACATCAGAAAAGGAAATATTATGAAAACATATGTACCAGAGAGAACAGATAAAACACCAGAAGAAAAAATAGGTATAGCAAAAATACAAATTATGTTTGAAGATTCATTTGGTTTGTTCAATGCTAATAGTGGACACATGACAGATGTACACAAACAAAGAGAAAAAGATAATGCAACTGCATGGTTTCGTTCTAAAGATTGTGAGTTCTTTTGTGATCTTGCAGGCACAGAACAAGATCATATAATTAAATTGCATGATACATTGACTTACAACTACAACACAGGTAAAGTAACTCTTGAAGAAGTAAGATTTGCAATACGAAAATTAGAGTTAAAGATATGAATATATTTCACTTACACAAAAACCCAGAGATATGTGCTAGCTATCATTGTGATAAGCATGTAGTAAAAATGATATTAGAAACAGGACAGATGTTATCAACTGCATACCAAAGACATTGTGGTATTGATGAACAACTATACAAACCTGCATACCCCAAACACCCAATGACAATATGGGTAGGAGATTCACTTGGTAATTATATGTGGTCAATGGATTTGCTAGGTCATTTACTTAATCAATACAGACACAGATACTATAACAAAATTCACAAGACAGGCAGAATACTAAACAATCTTATATGCTTAAACGAAAAGATAAAAGATAAGTTTGAATACAAAACATTTCTTATACCACCACTATGTATGCCAGATGAATACAAGTGTGATGACTACATACAATCATACAAAAACTATTATGTAGGTGAGAAGAAACGATTTGCTAAGTACACTTTAGTTGACACACCAGACTTTATGTGTTAATATAACATCATATATATATAAATAAACCCTCAACAAAGGAGACATATGTCGGAAATACCAACAGTAGATACCTCGTGGGAAATGAAATGGATGCGTTCTTTAAGAAAGAGAGCCATCAACATTCTTGCAAGGATTGAAAATGATAGAAAGCCTACACAAGAACTTCATTATGAATTAAGAAAAGCTATGGAAGCTTTTACTTATTGGAATAGTGATACTGCTATGTGGGAAAAACATCAGATGGTTATACCTACTACTAAACCTGTACCTCAAGCTGAGATACAGGAGTCAGAGGTAGACCCAGTAAATAGTAATTAGTGGAAGTATTAATTACTTTAATGTTCATAGGTGGTGGCTTTGCAGAGATACCTGCAAGGCTACAGCCTTACGAATTTTGTGATGATAAAGCACAAGAATATATTACCTACATAGAAAATCCAGATTATGAAGTAGGAAGTTATGATGTATGGATACATGGTACATACAAAGGTAATAAAATATTTGCAACCTATTGCAAAACACTTGACAGAAAGTACTTGGTAAGTTATTATGACCCAGAGTACGAACAAAACAAACAATAAACAAAGGAGAATATATGGCAGATCTAAGAACACATGTGTTTGAAGATGGATACACATTACAACAGAACATGTTGCTTCGTGCATTAAAAATGCAAGCAGAACATGACATACTTATGACTAATCCTAGAGTAACAGGATATACATCATTTGCAAAAGCAGTTATAGGTAACTTTAATCTAGGAGATAAGACACCTAAGACTTGTAAAAATTTATATAAACATTTAGTTGAGAAAGGATACTATGCAAGCATTAACAATAAAAGAAATAGAGAAGAAGATAGGTAGTCTATCTAATCCTGCTAAGATGCCCTCGTTTGCATGGGGTATACCTATTGAATATTGTGTGACAGGCAGTAAGTTAGCAAAAGTAAAAGGTACTATCTGTAACAAATGTTATGCAGGTAAAGGTTGTTATGTGTTTCCTGTTGTAAGGGCTATGTATGAAAAGAGATACCAAGCTATTGAATTACCAGAGTGGGTAGACTATATGGCAGAACTTATTACACAGAAATATAAAAATAAAAAAGAGGAAGACAGATATCACAGATGGTTTGATTCTGGTGATGTACAATCTTACTCACATCTTATGAAGATATTTGAAGTGTGTAAACTTACACCTCATATAAAATATTGGTTGGCTACAAGAGAGTATCAAATCATAGATAAGATTACAGAGAAAGATGTACCAAAAAATTTATGCCTACGAGTATCAACTACTAAAGTCGATAGCCCACAACCTAAGTTTTGGAAGTGGACATCTGGTGTGCATAAAGATAAGAAAGCAATAGGTCATGAGTGTCCATCACAAACTCAAGATAATAAGTGTGGTAGTTGCCGTGCCTGTTGGAGTCGTAAAGTTAAACAAGTAAGCTACGAGGAGCATTAATATGGCAAGCGATCACAGTGAATACATAGACGATTATTGTAGAGACAATTATGGTCATACAAATTGGGGGTATTTAGATACCTATACAAAAGAAGAACTAGCAAAAGCAGATCATGATATAGAAAATAATATTGTTTTCTGGCACGAAGATGATGAAGAAGGAGAGGAGGAATAATATGGTAGATAAATGTACAGGTTGGGCAATAGTTGCAACAATGCAAAGACCAGATGGAACTTGGTATGATGAAACTATTACAGAAATGGATGATGACACAGCATCAGTCGTTGATACTTTTTTAACTGAGTACTGTGAAGATAAGGAGAATGAAAATGAAAGCAACAGTTAATTTTGAATGGAGAGATATAGACGAACCTACATTTACACCAGAAGAAATAATAAGAAAAGCATTGTATGATGCTGGCTATAGTGTAGGTCATATATTTGTTCAAGGTGTATTTGATGAAGACAAAACTAAATTTTTTGGAGTAGATGGTGACAGATTACCACATGAAGAAGTAGTTTGGAAACAACAAGAAAGAATGACAAAATAATATGTTTGAGTTTAAACACCCAAATTATTATAAAAAATTACGAAACAACTTGACAAATAAAGACAACTGTGATAAGGAGAATCATGATGAAAAAATACAAAGTAAGAATCTTCGGACTAGGAATAGACGCAAAAGGACTGATACCATTTCCATACGAGCCAACGATAGAGATGATTGAGAATGCTGTTGCAGAATATCTAAACGAAGGACTAATGAAAATAGAAGCTGATGACTTCTATGCAAAAGATAGATACACAATAGTGTATGAGGAAATGCCAGTTGAATTATAAACAACAGCTAGCAGTAATAGAAGGGCTATTCATTCCACCAGATACATCTGTTAGAATGGATTGTCCTTTTTGTTCTGGTAAAAATACTTTATCAGTAGACACATCAGCCAACAATCTTAGTTGGTATTGTTTTCATGCATCATGTAATGCCAAAGGTAAATATCAAGGAGAAAAAAATATGAACTATGTAACAGATACATTTAAACAGAAAGAAGAAATACAAAATTTAAAATTTGAAATGCCAGATAGTTTTACATCTGTATATTCAGATGAAAAAGCAATGAAGTACCTACATAAAAATAATTGTTGGGAAGCATGGAGTTGGGGCAGAGCCACAATAAAGTTTGACATAGCACAGAACAGAGTAGTCTTCTGTGTTAAAGACCCAGAGACAGATGAGATTGTAGGTGCAGTAGGTAGAGGATTAAATTCTAAAGTCTATCCTAAATGGTATATGTATGGTAATAAAGATGTACCATTTACTTGTGGGTTGACAGAGCATAAGGAAGCTATACTTGTAGAAGATTGTGCCTCTGCTTGTGCAGTATCTAATGTACTAACTGGCATAGCTTTGATGGGTACATCATTAAAAGAATCTCATAAGAAACACTTGACACAATACAAAAAATTGTATATAGGGTTAGATCGAGATGCAACAACTAAATCATTTGCTATTGCTAATGAACTTAAATCTTATGGTATTAAGAATGTTCATGTTAAAACTTTAGAAGATGATTTAAAATATTATGGGACAAAGGAGATAGAGGAGATGTTTAATGACTGAAGAAATGATGAAAGAAATATTAGAGGATTGGAATAGTTGGAAGTATGACATCATAGAGTTAAATAATTCTACATGGAATACCAGAGATCAAAGTAAACTAGAAACCATAACAGCAATACTAGAAGAACAATTAGAATTGCAGAAAGCAATTAAAAGAAGATGATAGAAAAACAAATAATTAAATTAATGTTAGACAAAAAGTTCTATGCAGAATACAAAGGTCAAGTATCTCGTAATGTATTTCAAGGTAGCTTTGGTTCTTTGTACGATACAATACAAAAAGCACATGACAAGTATGATGCTGATATAAGTATTGATGAGTTATATTCTTTGCACACTACTGTATTTAATCCTGCACTAACACGAGCAGCGAAAGAACAGTTCAGTGAATTACTTGAAGATATAAAAGAAACACAAGAGCCATCAAAAGAAATAGCAGATGACATTATAAAAATATTAATTGAAAGAGATGTTGCACAGAAGATAGCAATTGAAGCCACAGAAATATTTAATGGTAAGCCTGCAGACTTTAATTTTATTACAAATCTAATTGAAAAACATAAGACGGGATTACCTACAGAAAAATTAGAGGCAGTAACAAATGATATTACTCAATTACTCGATGAGTTAAATGTTGTAAGTAAATGGCAATTTAATTTATCTGTACTAAAAAATAATATAGGTGGAATCGGTCCAGGAAATCTTATGATTGCATTTGCTAGACCAGAGACAGGTAAGACAGCATTTTGGGTGAGTCTTGTATCAGCACCATATGGATTTGCTGAACAAGGTGCAAAGGTACATGCATTTATAAATGAGGAACCTGCAGTACGTACACAGATGAGAGCCATCAGTTGTTTTACTGGACTTAACAAAGAACAGATTGTAGACGATATTGATGCAGCACATGATGAATGGATTAAAATAAAAGATAATATTAAAATGATTGATACAGTTGATTGGTCTATGGATGATATTGATAGTCATTGTGAGAAACATAAACCAGATATTATTGTTATAGATCAATTAGACAAAGTAAACATGAAAGGTACATATGCACGAACAGATGAAAAGCTACGAGCAATCTATACAAGTGCAAGAGAGATAGCAAAGAGAAGAGAATGTGTAGTCATTGCTATATCACAGGCATCAGCAGATGCACACAACAGAGATCATATATCATTTGATATGATGGAGAACTCTAAAACAGGTAAGGCAGCTGAAGCAGATTTAATTATTGGTATTGGTAATAGAGCATCTAATGATCCTACTAATAACAGTAGAGTATTAAACATAAGTAAAAATAAAATAACAGGTTGGCATGGAGATCCATCTTGCTTGTTAGATAAATATATAAGTAGATTTACAGATTAACGGAAAGGAAAATATGATAACAACAATAGATGTAGAAACATCATATCAAAAAACAGAGGCAGGTGGCTTTGATCCATCACCATTTAATCCTAATAACATATTGGTTAGTGTAGGTATAGATTCTAAATATGGGGATGAGTATTATTTTTTAAATCACTCTGAAAGAGTTAGTAGAGGTGGTGCTGCAAGAATACAAGAAGTACTAGATGAGACAACTTTACTTATAGGTCACAACATTAAATTTGATTTAAGTTGGTTGCTTGAGGCAGGATTTAAATATACAGGAAATGTATACGATACAATGATAGGTGAATATGTATTAAACAGAGGTGTTCGTAAAAGTTTAACATTGCTTATGTGTTGCCAACGTAGAAAGCTAGATGCTAAAGATGATGCAGTAAAAGAATATATGGATAGAGGTGTATCATTTGAAAATATTCCTGCAGATATTGTATTAGAGTATGGTAAAATAGATGTAGCTATTACTAGACAGTTGTTTGATTCACAAATGGCAGACTTAAGAACAGATAAACATAAAGGTTTGTTAAAGACAATTAAAGTTATGAATGAGTTTTTAATTGTGCTTACTGATATGGAACGTAATGGTATCAATGTAAACTTAGATGATCTTAAACAAGTAGAAAAAGAATACAGAGCAGAGTTTGCATATCTAAAACAAAAGATAGATAAGATTGTATATGAAAAGATGGGAGATACTAAGATTAATCTAGGTAGTCCAGAACAATTATCATGGTTAATCTATTCTAAAAAACCTAAAGATAAAAATCAATGGGCTAAGATATTTAATACAGGTGTAGATAAATTTACAAAGAAGAATAAGAAAAGACCTAAGTTTTCTTTTGCACAATTTAGAACATTAGTAGCTAATAACTCTGAGCCTATATATAGAACTATGGCTAGTCAATGCTTACATTGTGCAGGTAAAGGTGTAATAAGAAAAGTTAAAGTTGATGGCACACCTTATAAAAAATATAGTAAGTGTGATGATTGTCATGGTGAAGGATTTACATATGCTAACATGGCTAAACTTGCAGGATTTAATCAAAGACCTAGAAGTGTATATGATGTATCAGACTCTGGATTTAAAACAGATAGAATAACTTTAAATAAAATTGCAGGAGAAGCTGAAGGAGAGTTTAAAGATTTTATTGATGCTATTCTTAGACACAATGCTATCTCTACATACTTAAATACTTTTGTAGAAGGATTACAAAACTTTACAAATGACAATGGTTTGTTACATCCTAAGTTTATGCAAGCTGTTACAGCTACAGGTAGATTATCAAGTCGTGATCCTAACTTTCAAAATCAACCTAGAGGTAATACTTTTCCTATACGTAAAGTTATACAATCTAGATTTGAAGGTGGACAAATTATAGAAGTAGACTTTGCACAACTAGAGTTTAGAACTGCAGTGTTTCTTGCACAAGATAAACAAGGTATGGAAGATATAAAAAATAAAATAGATGTACATAGATTTACTGCTGATGTAATTGGTGTATCAAGACAAGATGCAAAGGCACACACATTTAAACCTTTGTATGGTGGTACAACAGGTACAGATGCTGAAAAGAAATACTACAAAACATTTGCAGAAAAATATAAAGGCATATCTAAATGGCATGAGGAATTACAAACTCAAGCTATAACTTATAAAAGAATTAAGTTACCTACAGGTAGAGAGTATGCATTTCCATATGCAGAACGTATGCCTTGGGGTGGTTCTAGTTATGGTACTCAAATAAAAAATTATCCTGTGCAAGGTTTAGCTACTGCTGACATTGTGCCTTTGGCTTGTATAAAAATATATGAGTTAATGAAAAAAGAAAAGGTAAAGAGTTTACTTATTAACACAGTTCACGATTCTATTGTGGCTGATGTTTATCCTGGAGAAGAAGCTGTAATGAGTAAGATATTTGATGAGGGTACAGCATCTGTAATACCTGCTATGCAAGAGTATTATGGAATAAACTTTAATGTTCCACTTGACACAGAGATCAAAATGGGATATGATTGGTTAAATATGAAGGAGGTCACAAATGACACAAACTAATCTAATACTAAAGATGGTGAGGTTTAGCCACATTAAACCACTAATAACAATTGAGTTAGTCATGGATAACTACAGCGATGCTTTAGATATATCTGATAAACTTAATGATATTGCTAAAGCAAAAGATGAAAGCACAACATCTTATTTTGTGCAAACAATTGATATACCAGTCTTGACTAAAGAAGTCTACGATGATGACAGTATACCATTTTAATATAGGAGTAATATGTATATAGAAAAAACTAAAATAAAAGTAATAGGTACTAAGTATGAACGTGGTGGTAAAGAAAAAAAGAATGCTACATTATCAGAGTTTAACTTTGATGATGGTATTCAATCTAAAGATTTATCTAAGTTCTTACAAAGTCTACAAGAAGAACAAGGTCACAGATTCTGTGGTGAGACTACTTGCAATATAACAATAGATACATCTAAGGAGTACTAATGAGTATACCTCTACTAGACAAAGAGTTGTGGGAAGACTATGCTGATGATGAGCAAGAAGAAGCTTATGATATGCTACAAGATTTAAAAGCACAGTGTGATGCTAAACCCACAATGTTATATATAAATGAACATGAAGAACTACAAAGTTATTTAATGTGGTTTGCTCGTTTGGAAGATTTATCTTACGAGATTACTGAAGGAGAGACTAAAGTATGCTAGAAACTATACTTGGATGTGCTATTGTGTATGTGTTAGTAGGATTTTTTATTAATGAAATATTCTAAAATAACACTTGACAAATTAGTAGAAATGTGGTATAAGCAAATCAATAATCAAGGAGGTTATTATGGATAATAACATAACAAATATAAATGAAATGTCTCAAGAGCAAATTATGGAAGCTATTGGGCAAGACGATGGTTCAAGTAAAGGAGTAAATATTCCTAGACTTGGAATCAACAGATCACCAGAAGATGACGAGGGTAATCAATTACCTGTTGGTAATTTATTTACCTTTGATTCTAATGTAGGTCAGAATGTATATGGTAAGCCAGTTACATTTAGACCATTCATAAGTGCAATGCAATACATGCACTATGATCCAGATAAATCTGAGTATGTAAACAGATCTATTATTTTCAAGAATTGGAAAGAAGAAGCTGTAGATATACTTGGTGGTACAAAATGTGGTAAGGTTCCTTTTAAAGATAGGGAATCTTTAACACCAGAACAACTAGCAGAACAAAGAACAATAAGATGTTATAGATTATTGTATGGTCTGTTATCATTTAAAGGAGTAAAAGCAAATGGCGAAGAACACACTGTTTCTAATCTGCCTGCTCTATGGAGGGTTACAGGTACAGCATTTGCTCCAGTTGGCTCTGCGTTAGATCAGATTACTAAACGTAAAAAACTTATGTTTACTACTACATTATCAGTAGATACTAAGAGACAGAAAAAAGGTGGTAATGTTTATTACACACCAGAGATTGCTGTCAATGCTGATGCTGGTTTAGAGATGTCAAAAGAAGATATGGAAACTCTTGGAGTATTTCAAGAAGTTATCACTAAAGAAAATACAGAAGTGATAGATCTATATAAGTCTGCTAAGAAGAGCAACTATGATTCGTCTGATAAAGATATGAAGAAAGTTGTGGATCAAGTTGAAGATCCTGTAGATGTGTTGGCATCATAATGAACGATATACTTCTAAAAGTTCAAACGTATCTAGATAAATCTAATAAAGAATCTATTGATGTATCTGATACACTAGTAGAAGAGTTTGGTGAGGCATGTAAAAGTGCCTTACGCAAACAGTTCTCTGAGCAAAGACGAGAGGGCTTTAAACCAAGAATGTCAAGTATAGGTAGACCATTATGTCAATTGCAAATGGAGGCAAAGAATGTAAAGGGTGAAGGTCAACCATACAATGTAAAGATGAGAAATACTTTTGGAGATCTTGTTGAGGCATTGGCTATATTTGTAATGAAATCAGCAGGAGTAGAAGTAAAAGATGAGCAGAAAAAAGTTAAACTTAAATTTAAAGAATCAGAAATTGAAGGCAGGCTTGATGTTAAGATTGATGAGAAAGTGTGGGATATTAAAAGTGCGTCACCATATTCATTCGATAAAAAGTTTGGAAGTGGGTTTGAAGAAGTTGCAAGAGACGATGCGTTTGGATATGTACCTCAAGGATATCTTTATAGTGAAAGTGAGAAGATGCCTTTTGGTGGATGGATTGTAATTAATAAATCTACAGGTGAGTGGACAGTATGTGAAACTCCTATAGATGATAATGAATACAGAGTTAAAGCGTTAGCTAGTGCAGAAGAAAACATAACAGCTATTGAAAATAAAGTACCATTTAAAAGATGCTTTAAAGATATAGAAGAAACATTCCGTACTAAGAAAACAGGTAATAAAGTTTTGGGCATGGCTTGTACATTTTGCCCATACAAACTTCCTTGTTGGGGAAGTAAACTGCAATTGTTACCACAACAACAATCGCAAGGCAAGAACCCTAAGTGGGTTTGGTACACTGAAGTAAACAATCCTAAGAAAGAGGAAACTTTTGAATAGAGATTGTAACTTTAACTGGGTGGGGAGTAGTTTTGAGGGGTCTATTTTCCACCCTTATACTTATGATGTTATACTTTGTAATATATAAAAATAAAAAAGATAAAGAATTTAAAATGTTTAGTAATATTATATTTGATAAAGAGAATAGTGCAGAGGAGTTCGGTAGAAAAAGTATGAAGAGAGGATTTGAATATAAAGTTGTAGAATACAACAATGAAAATTATGAAAGGTATTGGTACAAATGAGAAAGAAAAAGTTTGATGTAGAAAATTCAATAAAAGTTTTAGTTACACCTTGGGATAAAGGCTTTACTTGTGGTATTGTTATAGATAGTAAAGCTGCAATGACAACAGAACAATATGAGTTATGTTCTACTATTGCAAGAGGTATGATTAAAATGGCAACATCAGACCCTCAGACTACATTTATGTATGGACTACGTGGGTTTGCAGATGATAAGAAAGATAGCAAAAAAGATTTAACTATTAATTCTGTAGCAGAATTTGATAGTGAAGATAATGTTATTGATTTTATTGAATACTTAAAAAACAAACGTGATAAGGAGTTAAACTAATGGCAACACACTTAGTTATAGGAGACCCTCATTGTACTCCAAAGGCAAGCAATGACAGATTTTTATGGGCAGGTAAATTTGCACATGATCTGAAACCAAATACCATAGTATGCATGGGTGACTTTGCAAGTATGGATTCACTATCTAGTTATGATAAAGGTAAGAAATCATTTGAAGGTAGAAGATATAAAAAAGATATAGACCATGTTCATGATGCATTGGAAAAATTTAACAAAGGTCTCAATGGAAGACGATCAAGAAAAATCATGTTACTTGGTAATCACGAAGATAGGATAGATAGAACAGTAGATGACATACCAGAACTTGAAGGAACAATTAGTACAGACGATTTTAAATTTGAAAAGTTTGGTTGGGAAGTACATGAGTATCAGAAGCCCGTTGTTGTGGATGGTGTATATTACTGCCACAATTATCCTACTGGTGTCATGGGCAAGCCTATCAGTGGTGACAATGTGGCTCGTTCTTTACTCTTAAAAAATAAAGTATCTTCTACTGTAGGTCATATACACACATTTGATTATGCTATGTGTGCATTACCATCTGGTAGAAAACTTATGGGATTATCTGCAGGATGCTACTTGCATCATAAGGAAAACTATGCTAAGAGTACACAGCAAATGTGGTGGAGTGGACTTGTAGTTAAACGTAATGTAGATAAAGGAGAGTATGATCTTGAGATGATTGAGTATAATACAGTAAGGAGAAAGTATGGTAAAAGATAAACGTGTCTATCTAAAAAAGATAGATCATAGTAATGATATATCATATGAGAATGAAGTGAAGTTTGATAATGTAAATTCACCTGCACATTATAAACATGGTAAGAAAGAAACAATAGATGTTATTCGTGATTGTATGGAGAATGATGAGTATCATGGATACTTAAAAGGTAATGTCTTGAAGTATGTATCAAGATATAAATTTAAAGGAGAGCCATTGCAAGATTTAGAAAAAGCACAATGGTATTTAAATAGACTAATAAAGGAGGTCAAAGATGGGGCAAGTTAAACAAGCAATAATAGAAGTAGAAGATTTTGTAGCAGGATGTCTAAAGCAAGGTCGTACTCTAAATCAAACAATAAGAGATGCAAAGGAATCTGTACAGGCTAAGTTCAATCCTTACTTAGATGATGCTGATCTTATTGAGGATAAGTATTATCAATTTAGGGGGCAGGAATGAGAGACGAGTTTCTAGATGCATTGCACGATAAGTATACAGCAGAGATATCTGATGCTAAAGCTAAAGCTAATGTGTATTTAAATAATCCTGTTGCAATTGGTGAGCACCCGCAATTTACAGAAGAGTTAGATAAACTAATAAATATTATATCTACTGCAGAAGAAAACATACAAACAATAAATAAACATTTTGGAGAAAGTAATGACTAAAGAGAAAGGAGAAAATAGTTTAGGATCTAGAACTTATTTAATAGATTCTATGCAACTACAAGATATAATGAAATATCTTATGACTAGACCATATGGAGAGGTAGCAAATCTTATGGCTATGTTAGCAAGATTAAATCAATTAGATCCAAAGATTGGTGCAGAATTTGTTAAAAAGCCAATGGAGGATACCAATGCAAAAAAATAATGTAAGCAAACATACAGGTTTATTGTTTGAATTAAAGATTGGACTCAATAAAGAAAATGCTATTGTAATTGATTATGGAGGAAAGCCAGTGGGTAAAATAAGAGAAGCTTTAAAAGATTATAAATACCAAGCTAATCTATGTGCAGCAATTATTAATCATGCAAACTCTGCTGGTAAAAAACTAGAAGATGATATCAAACAGATGATACAAAAGATTTAACACCAAAAAAAAAGGCTCCCTAAAAGGAGCCCTTATGTTGCCTGCTGGGGGAAGTTAACGCTTCCCCTTTTTTATTTCTTAGCTATTGTATTTTTATTTATACCTTTCTTTATTATATAATTCTGTGTGCCATTAGCACCTGTCTCTACTTCTTTTTTTAAAACTTTAAACAATTCTTTTTCTTTTTTATCTTTAGTTTGTTTTGCTATGTATGCGTCTATAATTTTTGTATCTCTCATTTGCTACCACCAACATAACCACCAATAACTCCAATTAATCCTGTAACTGACATCTTCATTAATGTAATTACACTTTCATCTACTGGTCTATTCTCTTGTAAAGCTACCCAATAATCACCTACAATAATAACACCAAGAAGTATTAACACACCACTTGTTATTAATAATATTACTATGTCTTTAAAATTTTTAATCATTAGCAATTCCATGCTCTTAAAGCTTTATTAATTCTACTTTGTGGATCATTAGCAGTTTTTTTAGAAGTAAGTTTCTTTTTCATCCCACGCATCCTCGCACAGAAGCTAGCACGCCTTTTATTACCAACTTCTTTACTAGGTGCTTGTAAGTTACCACCTGTTTCTTTGTTGTAACTATCACGACCTTTTTGATTTAATCCACCTTTAGGATTCTTACCTTCTTTTCTAGTCCATGCTGCTTTAGCCATTATGCATAACTCCTATATTTTTTTACCTTACTTGCTATATTCTTAGGCTGTTTAACAAATTGTTTGCCTGCTGCTTTACCTTTTCTTTTAGCTGCAGTTGTAGCAGCATACTCAGAAGATGATAAAGATTTTATAGCTTTACTTGGTAAATATCTTTCACCTGTTTTACTTGATGGCTTACCAGATTTTGTTCTCCAATCTTGTTTACCCCAAGCTTGTAAACTTCTTTGTGATTTTGCTAATGCCATTATGATTTATAGCCTCCACCTGCTTTCTTATAAGCTTTAGCTAATGCTTGTGCTTTTCTTGCAGACCATTTACCTGCAGCTGTACCATGTGTAGCCGCACCTTTTATCCTATTAAAGATTTGTTTTCTTTTACCAGGTTGAGTGTAGTTGTTTGCTTTATTCACTGTCATCTTTTTCCTCCTCTAGGTTTCTAATTTTATAATCGTAGCTTCCTTCTTCATGTTCATCTGTAATCCATTTAGCTGAATTTTCTACAGAATATATCTTACTACTTACTAATCTATTAATTAAATTTTTGTTTGGGTCAACACCCATAGATGCATCAAACATTTTAAGTCTATTGTTTGGTTGTATTGCATAGTTTCCATCATCTAATGCAATCACATGACCACATTTATGTTGATCTGGTTTCTCTGCATAACCAAAATTTAATTCATTAAAATCTCCTGCACACCAATCTATTGTAAATAAATATTTACCTTTACGTTTTACCTTACGTCTAGATGTGTATTGCATAGTAGCACCAGCTAGTTCATAAAAAGTTGTAACACTTACGTTATAACTAAAACTATCCCACATTACTAACTCATCTAGTGGTAATTCTTTTACTCCAGGTTTAGAACAGAAAGCTGAGATAGGTGCTCTCCACCATAGACCACCATCTCCCATTAAAAAATGAAACATAGGTACTCTGTTTGGAATAGAACTAAAACCAAATACTCCTACTTCAAAATATTTATCGTGTGAATCTTTTTGATCTCTTAAGTAATTACCTCTAACATAACATTCTATTACAGGTATGTTTGCATTTAAGTAAGCCATTCCGTATAATCCTTACCGTTATATAATAATGATTGTTTTCTATTCTCTTCTTTATTATATGAGCAATGTACCCATCCGCTTGAAGGGTCATCTGGATTATAAAACTCTAGTATTAATTGATCAAACACTAGGTTATTTTTAATGTACTTTGCTAATTCTTTATTGTCGACTCCAAAACATTCGAAGTCTGCCGCCTCACCTTTTGCATGCTGTGAATTTTCTGAACTACCTATAGCTAGGCAAAGTTCTTTACTACGATACCCACTAGAGATTGCAATTGGTTTACCAAAATGCCTACGTGTAGGTTCTAAAACTTGTACTGCCAGTTCTGTTAAATTTTCTACATGCTCTGGAGTAGGTTTATTATCAATACCTTTACGTAATGCTGTTTGAGAAGCTGTTAATTCTCTCAAACTAAAATGTCCACTAAGCTGCATTAGTTTGCTAGTGGGTTAGATGTTTTAACTTTAATTTCTTCTATCTGTATTTTTAATAATTCAATTTCTTTTTTATTAATTTCAATTGAAGTATGACCATGTTGAGTATCATGGGTATGAGAAGTATCTGCAGTTTCTAATGCACCTACTTTCTCCTCAAGTACTGCTATTTCTGCAGACCAATCTTTACCACCTGATGCACCTTCTAATGCATCTAGTTTAGTTACAATCTCTCCATATTTTACAAAGCCACCACCTATTGCAGCAATGACTCCAAGTAATGCAGCTACACCTGCTAATTGATTTTTTATTTTATCCATTTTTTAATGCCTCTAGTTCAATTATTAATAATTGTTTTTTAGTTTCTATATCTCTTAGTTTACTTTCCATAATTACTACAGGATCATTAGCTATATAATTGTTTAAACTAACATCAGTATATAACTGTCTCATGTCCTCTATTTGTAATTGGTCCATATAGATATCTTTACTTTTGTAGAAGGGTATGTCATAAGAATCAAGAGATGCCTGTTCACTCATCATAGCATCTAGCTTAATAATATTCTTAATTTGTAAATTCTTTGATATATCTTTAATGTCTTTATCTACTTTATCCATAACTTTTACCAAGTTATCTCGGATTGCTTTTTTCTGTTGTATATCTTTTTGTTTGGCAAGCTTCTTGCTTTGAACAGTGGACTTCTTAGCAACCTTGCTAGTAGATTTCTTTTCTTTAATTTTTTCTTTTGATTCATTGTTTGGTTGTGCCATTTCTTTTGACTCCTCTTCTGTTGTTGATTCTTCAATTACTTCTTCTCTTTCTTCTGCAGGAGCACTAGCCATTTCTTTTGGCTCTTCTTCAATCATCTCCTCTTCTTTCATAGTAGGTTCTTCATCTACCATTTCTTCTTCCATTGCTGGTTCTTCTTCAGGAGGGGGTAAAAAACTAGATATTAACTCATTTGTTTCTTCAATAATTTCTTCTTCTGGCATACTAGCAAACATAGGCGTATCCATTGAGTTATCTTTTACAACTTCTTCTTTCATTTCCATAACAATTTCTTCTTCAAAAAACTCTTGTTTAAACTCTGGCTCTTCCATTGCTACCATTTCAAAGTTTTCTTCAGGTGCTTTCATGTCAATTAATTCTGGTTCAGGTAAAAATATAACCTCTTGTTCTAAATTAATATCTTCTTCAATATTAAGATCTTCAAATATATTTTCTATTTCTTCTTGAATAGAGTAGTCTAATGGTTTTGATTCGTAGGTTACAGTAAGAGATGGTTCTTTAAGATCAACTGACCAATGTCCAGAACTAGTACTAGTGTCTGAAAAATCATATCTTACATTAAGATTATAATCTGTTTGAGTATTTCTAGATATAGAAAGTGTATCAATACCAGTATTATAACTACCACAATTATTATATCCACAGCCAGTAGAATCATATTTTCTTATCTGGGTTGTGGTCTCACCATCTGATCCTGTTATTGTAACTGTAGATTGTACAGTAGAATCATAGTTATTCCAGTGCCAATATTTAAAAGAATGTGTTGTAGTATATCCATCTTGTATCTGTGCCTCTGTAAGATTTGCATCATTAGATAAACTAACATTATCTGATTGTATATACTCACCATCTTCTGCAGCTATAATAGTAGATCCATGCCTACCATCAGCAGTACCAGACCAAGAGCCATTATCAAAGTTCTGATCTAATAAATTATTTGTTGTAACTTCTTCAGCTTTTAAACCAACAGAGTTTGCAAACCAAGATAATAATAGCCATAATAAAGCACCTAATATAATTAAATATTTCATTGATTAGCTAGCCTATCCATGTGCTAAGTCCCATAAGTATTGTTCCCAACAAAGCAATTAGTGCTGTGTTAGTTTTCCTAGTCATTTAATTCTTTTTTTTCTTAATATTTTAACCCTAGAATGCCAGCACCATTCTGTTAATTTAATTGCATAAGTTTCTATACATGATATTGTACTATCTAACTTACCAAAAAAACTATATATAAATCTATCTATCATTTAGGATCTTTCCATTCTATTTTCTTTTTATCTTTAGCTTCTTCTTTTATTTTAGCTTTGTCCATAGCTTCTAATTCTTTTGTCATTTGTTTCTGTGCTTCTAGATCAGCTTTTTCTCTGTCCTTCATACGTTTAACATATGTAGTATAGTCTGGTCTTTCATGGTCATACTTAGACCATAATGCTTTTGCATCTTTACCAATTTTACCATCAATAGGACATGGTGTACCTGCTTGAATCATAGACTCAAATACTCTTTCATCCTGGCAAAGTATTGCAACTGCTGCAACCTTCATACCAAAGTCATTAAGTATTCTAGCTAACTTTAATCTTTCACAATTTTTATCAACAGTATGCTTACCACCACTAATACCAATACCAAATGTTTGTACACCTGCAGATATACCTACTGCACACACATCTTGTGTCATACTATTATATGCTGGTGCAGATGCTGAAGGTGGTGCTGATTTAATATTAGAATTACTTGTAGAATTTGTAGTAGTGTTAGACGAACTACCAGATTGATATGTTGTGGTAGCACTAGATGTGTAACCACCATCAATACTAGTGTTAGACCCACTGACATTTGTTTGTGTTTCATCTGCCATTGCAAATGATGTAAATAGTAATAATAATATTGAGAGGTATTTCATGTTAAGTTGTTCCTTGTGGACTACAAGCAAAGCTTGTATATAGTTTTTTTTCTTCAAATTCTTGTATTGAAAAAGCTTTTAATATTTTTAGCGACTCTTCATAGCCTGCCATAGTACAGTCTCTAAAAGAATTATAGTAAATATTATTTTGTACTGGAGGCATACAGCTTCCGTACGATTGGCTACATAGTGCAAGTACTAATATAAACTTCACTGTGCCACTAACATAGCAAATGCTACAAACAATATAATCAATGCTCCTGTAAAATAATAGTTCATACTAATCTCCATATTATTTTTTATTATTCTTAAATATCTGAGTGCCTTTTATACCATAAATACTAGCCACGACAAGAATCCATAAATTGGTAAACCAACTTGGCAACTGTTGAAATTGCTCAAAGAACTCTTTTATCTTTGCAGATGCTCCAGGATCGTCTGAGAAGACTCCGTACGCAATGACTAAAATTGGCAGCGTTAATACGACCAAAACGAATTCGTCTTTCCAGTCCGATTGCCTAGCCTCAAGCAACTTGCCTTGATACTCTGTTTCCCCACGAGCCATCTTCGCAGCCTGCGTGGCTTGAGCATCAGCCATAAGCATCTTAGTTTCTTGTTTCTTTTTATATATGTGAGTACCAGCATTTAATGCTAACTTAATTGCACTTAACCACATACTATAATATTATAGCACCTAATACAAAACCTGCAACTGCACAAATTATGCAGTGATTATGATTATTCCATAATTCTTTTGCTTTGTTTTTAATGTTTTCCATATTATCTCCTTGTTACGTATTAAAAAAATTGTATACACCACCTATGGCACTTGCTACTACAAGTAATACCCAGACGGCTCCTTTACCTTTGTTAATGTCAGCTCTTAGACATTTAGTCTCAGCCCTAAGTTCTTTTATTTCTCTTACTAAGAAATCTATTTTTACTTCTGTAGCTGATTTTTTAGGCATTAATTCTTTTTCTCCAATGGGTTAGACTTAACAGCATTCTCAGCTGTGCCTAAGAATATACTTCCTAGCCCAAATGTTTTATCAAATATAAATTCTATTTCCATGTCTGATAGATAGTCTATTGTTTGTTTTAATAATTCGTTTTCACTTTGAATTAATATACTTATCATTTCCTTTT
>Ga0209666_1001104_pt1 | contig 20704 bp, 28 predicted proteins | sample SaaInlV_125m_DNA_FD_184679 | JGI IMG/M metagenome (GOLD analysis project Ga0209666, IMG submission 184679) | Marine microbial communities from expanding oxygen minimum zones in the Saanich Inlet - Saanich Inlet SI037_S3LV_10m_DNA (SPAdes)... | ecosystem: Environmental > Aquatic > Marine >...
GAACTCACAAGTTTTGGTGCAACTTTTGGTCCAAAGAACGCTAAGGATGTTGAAAAGAAAAGCGGCGTATCTATGCCAGTTATCAAAAAACTAATGGCCTTTGCTAAGAAAGTACAAAGTGAAACAGACTCACTCAAAAAAGATCACACAGATGGCGGATTAGATGATACCAACGACACTGATGACGATTATGGCAGTGCTGCAAAAGCAGATGCATTTGCAAAATCTCAAATGGGCGAAACTACTAGTGCAGGTTCAGTAGCAGCAGTAGCAGCACCAATAGGCGGTATGCAATCACGACAGCGTAAAAATGCAGACGGTACTGCTAAAAATGCGCTAGACGGCGATTCTCTTATGGCAGGCAAAAAACAGAAAAAAACAAAAAAATAAATGTTTTATCCTGTAAAAGGTAAACTACTTATACAGCATCCTCATGTGCAAAATATCATAAAAAAACGTCAAGAAATGTATCTTAATAAAATAAGAAAAGGCATGACAAAGGTATTCACGCACATGATGGCAGAACCTGAAATTATAAATCCAATTACTGTTCTATTACATCAAGGATACAATATCAACAAATTACATCCAGGTGGTGCAAGACTGATGGCTGCGCACACAAGAGGTATAAAAACACTCGATTGTGTTGTTGTACATGTTAATCCATATTACGAAGAAAAATGTGACTTTATTGTAGATGTATCAAGAGACCTTAATGATTTACAATTAGTATGGAGTGCAGGTAAACGTGACTGGGTATCAATATCAACAGAAAGCCAAAGAGAATATATGACAAAGCAAGGTCATATTGATTGGAGTGTACTAACGAATAGACGTTGGGATAAACTAATGAAAAAGTGGGGATGTATAACTTGGTTCATGGATAACCAAGAAATATTAGATATTCCTACAAAAAAACAAAAAAAGAAATACCATATACATATTCATGATGCTAACGACTTTTTTGATAGTTTGCTTTTTTTAGCAACAGAGAAGACTCATAACGAAAAGCGTTTTACTATAGATAGAATTAAATAAACGATAAATACTACTGTAATTACAATTGGAGCATTATAATGACAAATAAAATAAAAGAAGGTTTAGCAGATCTAGCCGATCGTGCTGAACGTGATCACGAAGTGCAAATGGCACGTAGCGATCTATACAAAATTGCAAAATACGCTATTAAACTTCATGAAATGATGAAAAGTATAAGTGAAGCAGAAGGCATTGAAGGATGGCAACAGGCTAAGATCACGAAAGCAGCTGATTATCTTGGTAGTGTTTATCATAGTTTAGATTATGAAATGAACATGGAAAAGCCTATGGCAGCTGAATCAGCCAAACCAAAGAGACATAAACCTGTTATGACAAATGAAGAGTTTTCTTCATACAAAGGTAGCTTAAAAGGCAAACTTGACGAAGCTAAAGGTATTTGTAAAGAATGTGGCAAACAGAGTTACACTACATTATCAGAAGAAGAACTAGAAGAAGCACACGGCAACAGCAAAGAATATGACAAATGCTGGGCAGGTTATGAAAAAGTAGCTGGCACAACACGCGGCGAAAAAGGTTCTTGCCGTAGAAAGTAAAGGAGAATAAAATGGACTTTCATGCACTACAACACAAATTATACAAAATGGCTCCAAGCAATGCCGCAGAAGATTTAGCAAAATTAAAAGCCGCAGCATCGGGTGGTGCAGTCAGTGATATTCCTCCTACAAAAGACTACGTAAACGAAAGCATTGAGGTACCAGAAGGCAGTATGCCACTAGGCATTGATAATATTTCTGACTTTGCAAAACTAGCAGGAGTAGCTGTAAACGAAACACAAAAAAACGGCGACTATGCTCGTGGTAAAGATCCAATGCCTAAAGCAGAACCTGGACGTACTAAACACCCTCTGAAAGATAAACTTGTAGGCGAAGCAGATGACGATGCTTTTACTACTGCAATTGATCAAAGTTTTGGTCAAGGTAGTATTGCAAAAAAAATTGGGTTTAGTCCAACAGGTGAATTATATAAAGCAATATATCGTGCTATTAAAGCAATTATGCCAGATGCTAGTGAACAAGAAATTAAAAAAGCAGCAACAGCAGCAGCTACAAGTATGCAAGAATCTATAAACGAGCGTGAACTTACCAAAGACGAAGAAAAAACTAAAGAAAAATATGTCAAAGGTATGAAGAAAAACAAAAGTGACTTTAAGGATCGTTACGGTGATGATGCAGAAGCAGTTATGTATGCTACAGCAACTAAAAATGCAAAAGAATCAACCATTGACAGTATTAAAGATCAGTTGTATGCTGCACTTAACAAAAAAATAGGATAAAAACTAAATGAAAGTTCTTGACATTATAACCGAGTCACCAGCAGGCGGCGATCCGTTAGATATGCTTACAGTTACAGGTATAGTAAATGCTGCTTCGGGTACACAAGTTCAAGTACGCAGAATACAAGAACTACTATCTCAGCACAAAATAAATGGAATACCTGCATGGGACGGTCCTGTTGATGGCAATTATACTCAAGAATTAGACGCTGCAATAATGAATTGGAAACGCTCTGTTAACCGACAAATGGGCGGAGTAGTTACAGATACTACAAGACCAGGATTAACACAACGTGAAGTCAAATTTCTACGTGCGCCGTTAACACCCCAAGGACTAATTAACAAAATTGAGTATCGTCGTGCTACACAAGGCGAAGGAAATCCTTTCCAAGGACAGCGATTCCAAAATAGTATACACGAAAAAAATCCTACATTCACAAGAGACAGAACAGAGAACATGCGTTTGTTTATTCAAAGCATTGGTATAAGTGGATGGTTAGCTATAATAAATGAAGGTGTTGAAACTTTAAAAGACGCAAGTAGAGAAACTAAGTTACGTCAAGTCCGAGCTAAAATGGCAGAAGTGAATCAAAGTTTAGATAGTCCTCCTAGATGGTTAAACAATTTTGCAAGAGTGTTAGAGGTTGCAAAATATACGAACAAAACGGTAGGCAATCAAACATTAGTAGCGCCATCGGCGTTGGCATCTGGAGAAAATGCTCCACAAAAATTATTTGAATACTACAGTAGATTAGCAACATTTATTCTAGAAAGAGATCAACAAATAGATCAAGCAGCGGCACAAGAAGTACAAGACCGTGTAGACGCTACTGGTTCAGGACTATCAGATGCACGTATAGCAATGATAGTACAACAGCTAAAACGTGCCTTCCAATTTAGTTTTTTCAAAGGTGCTACAGACGAAGTGACTGTTGAAAACATTATGCTAGAACTAAGACGCAAAGGTGATTTTGATGCAATATCCGCAGCATATCTAGGCGATACAGGTGAGTTATTACATCGAAGACTTGCTAGAGAATTAAACGATAGTGATTATAACAGTATTGTTTATAATAATTTGCTAAGAATTCAACGTATTATGCCATTGCCTTTATACAGAGCTATTAGATTTGAAGATGAAACTAGAATCGAAGTTGAGATACAGTTCGGGGAAGTAACAAAAGAAGCATATGTTGACAAAGAAAGAGACGGACAAGATATATCATGGGGTCCAAAAACAACAGGCAGCGTATGGTTAGACGGAGATACAGCTAGTATACAACGTGATGTTATTATAGAAGATATTGTGTTACGTGCTGCAATAGAAAAAACAGGAGGCACTGCACCTGAAAATGTTACTGTTGAAGAAGGAGATGCAAATTACAAAACTTCTAGAAGTGTATTTGAAAACGAATTGCAATCTAACACTCCAGAAATGGTAGCATTTTATACAGGTAGTGATCCGTTTGAATTTGGTGCAAGAGTAGGCAATTATCGTGCTAAAGGCATTATGGAACAACTTGCTATACTAAGTGCTTCGGGCGCAACAGTAGAAGATATGTCAGCAGTAGCAGCTGAAGAAATAAGTGAAGATAGAGCAATTTTGCGAGACAAGTTAAACGTATGGTTTGATCCGCAATATGCAGAAGAAGTAAACAGTGACTTATCAGGTTTTAGAAATTTAGATGATATCGACGATGTAAATGACGAGGATACTGAAACATTAGATATACATCAAGAATTGGCTCAACGTTTTACTGGAACAGATGAAGAAGAAATACAAGAAGCTACTAGAGAAATACTATCAGACGCTGATCCAGCAGGAATGTGGGAAAAAGTTAGTGTAGCAGCAAGAGAGATGGAACTAGTTGATAGATCCGAACAAAACAGTATTGACATGATGCACGACAAACAAGCAGAAAGTTTGTCTGCATTATTAGACGGCAAAGAAATTGATAATGTAATTTACAGATTAATGTCGGGAGGTATACCAATAGCATTGTTCCCAAATCAAGTTGCAATAACATTAGAAAGAGCAATGGGTGGTAATTGGGATGGTACAAACAAACAACCAATTGCTGCAATATTAAACTTATTAGAAGACCGAGAACAATTTATGGTTATAAGTAGAGCATATGGGCGTGTTGCTGGCGGCGAAAATCTAATTCAAAAACTACAACGTGAAGACAACGAGCTATATAGACAATTTTATAGCAAGTTTAATTTAGAAGAACCAATACAAATTGCGTTAGTAGAAACACCATTTGGACAATATGATTTCGAAATGCCAAACGGAATAAACAGATTTCGTTTTACACTTACAGACCAAACCAATCCGCCAATGGATATTATTACGCCTGCATTTGGTCAAATTCAAGATGAAGATGCAACATCACGTTCGGCATATTTAGGCTGGCAATCTAATAGATGGATGATATTTAGAACTCCAACAGGCGGAAATCCTATTGGTAACGGTGCATCACAAAAAATCGTTGATGCATTTTTGCCATTTTTAGAAAGACTAGGGCTAGATGAAAAAGGCCAGCCGATATCAGAATGAAACTAAAGATTTTATTAGTTTATCCTAATTTACCTTTAATGATGTCTCCTGCAATGAGTATGGGGTTATTTAATGCAATTGGCAAACGTATGGATTGCGAAGTTGAATTATTTGAAACTACGCAATATAGTGAACAATATAACAATCGCCATATTCGTATGACAGAAATTGGCGCTAGTAGACAAAACAAAGATGACGAAATTCAAGATATGTTTTGGATCAAAGATCCAGATCAGATTATTCCTGACTTTGTTAACAAAGTAGAAACTTTCGAGCCCGATTTATTATTAGTAAGTGTTCAAGAAGATGTATGGCGTATGACTACTCGACTTATGGATAGTATAAGTCATTTAGACATTCCCCATGTGCTAGGTGGACAATTTCCAACTAATGCACCAGACGTTGTAATAAATTGGCCCAGTGTAAATTGTATTGCACGCCACGAAGGCGAAAATATTGTAGTTGATATTATAAACGAGTTACAAAAAGGCAATGACATAAAGACTGTAAAAGGATTATGGTTCAAAGAAGAAAACGTTATAAAACGTAATGCACCTGCACAATTATGTAACATTTCTAATACTATACCTAATTACGATTGTTTTGATGGCGTAAGATGGAAACGTCCAATGGGAGGCAATATATTCCAACGTGCTATAAGTATGGAAACTTATAGAGGTTGCCCATATAATTGTACTTACTGTAATAGTCCAACAACACGTAACTTAGCTAAAGATTTTCAAATTGGTAACTTTATGCGTAGGAAAAGTGCAGATGTAATAGAAAAAGAACTACTACATTATATAGACTTATACGATCCTGATTTAATAATGTTTCAAGATGATAGTTTTCTAGCTCGTCCCGCAAAAGAAATATTTGAATTTTGTGAAATGTGGAGCAAATACAAAATACCATTTTGGTTTAACACACGCATAGAAAACTGTAAACCTGAATACCTAGAAGCATTAAAAGAAGCTGGCGTGTATCGTATGACCTTTGGCGTAGAAAGTGGTAATGAAGAATATAGAAGCAAAGTTCTTAAACGCAATGCAAATAATTACACCTATCACAAATTTCTAGATTATATAAACGACAGCAATATTCCTTATAGTTTAAATGTTATATTAGGTATGCCGTTTGAAACTAGAGAAATGGTAATGGACACTGCTGAATTTATTCATAGAGCTCGCGGTTATGACGGATTGACTATAAGCATGTGGCAACCTTATTGGGGAACAGATTTACGTAAGCAAGCTGAAAAAGCAGGCTTCCTTGATCCTAAATATATATGCGGTTGGGAAAGTAAATCTGCATTAGGCGGCGGATTTATGGATGACTGGGTAATAAGAATGCCAGAGCCTTTTTTACAACCAGACGATGTTCATAAACTTGTAAAAACTTTTGCCTTATATGCACATTTTGGACCAGAGAAATTTGAAATAGTTGAATGTGCAGAAACAGATGAAAAGTTATACAAAGAATTATTCAACACATATAAACAAGAATTTTTTGGCGATATACAAGAAGGTGGCGCTGATAGAATACAGCGTTTTTGTGCAATGCACGATTCTTCTAGTACATATAATTTTGAGACAGTATAGTGTTTAAAGAAGAACTACAAGGTTATGAAATAATAGAAAGAGGTATGGATGGCATTTTTAGTACATAGTTTACCGCTACAAAGTGTATATGTACGTAAAGAATTTTTGTACGATCACAAACGTGGACACGGAGAATACACACCGGGCATTTGGGTAAGTGTAAAAAGCACTGAAGGCAAGGCATTATATTTTGAAACACTATTAACAGATTACGGAGCATTGTATGATAAGCTACCTATATCAGCGTTTGTTTGGAAAATCGATCACGGTGAACTACTTCCACTTGATGTGCTACAGCTTTGGGATTGTTTTGATTACGACATTACCGTTATCCAAAAGCCATTATTGTCACGCTGTGAATTTTTCGGCAAGGACAGAAATATGTATCCAGGAGAATATTGTTTTACAATAGACAATGCACATAGAGATAAAAATTACCTTGACACTAACTTCAGCGAACACGACCCTGAGCACAAATCATTTAATGTTATTAAATTGGACAACGGTCAATTCGCTGCTCAACCAAACAATAGGGTTATCTGGCGTGATAGCTCATTAACCCCCGAAAACTTATTAACACCTGATTTTAAAGTTTGTACTCAAAATTACAAAGTAGAAACAGAACCTAAATGGAGCGTAGGACATACTGACGAATGGCGTTATAAAACACTTGACGAAGAGTCTGAAGTATAGTATAATCGTAAAATAACTAAGGAGAACTGTATGAGTGATAGAGTCTACGGCCAAGAAGAAAAAGCAAAACTAGAACGTCTAGTTAAAGAAGGCATAACAGTCCTACAAGAAATTGAGGACTTGCAAGGTGGCCTAAAAGAAACTGTTAAAGCAGTAGCAGAAGAACTAAACGTCAAACCTAGTCTAATCAACAAAGCAATCAAAGTTGCGCAAAAACGTGATTGGAGTAGAGTATCGGATGAATTTGAAGATTTAGAAACAATCGTAGCTACAACTGGTTACGATACTGATGCATAAAATAATTGAATATGTAAAAGAAAGTCATAGATTATCACCGGTTGCATTTTACTGCGAAATGGTTGAAACAACATTATTAATAATTGCAAGTGCTATTTTAACATTTACAGTATTAGATCCAGCAACAAAGATTTTTATTCCTTTGTATTTGCTAGGTAGTATACTAGGAGTTATAAGCACAGTTATACGTAAAGCGGCATTTGCAATCGTGTTGTGTGCGTGGTTTGTTGTTATGAATTCGATTGCCCTAGTACAGTTATTTGTGCTATAATAAACAAAAGGAACACTTATGCCATATGTAGATGCATTTTTTGATAGAGACGCTGATATTATCCGTGCTGTAGAGCGCAAGGATGGTAAAAGACGTTTTACAGAATATCAAGCAAAATACACTTTTTATTATGAAGATCCACGTGGCAAATACAAAAGCATATTTGGAGATCCGTTACAACGTGTAGTGTGTAAAAGCACAAAAGACTTCCGCAAAGAACTTGCTATTAACAAAGGCAAGAAAATGTTTGAGAGTGATGTAAATCCAATATTCCAGTGTTTGAGTGAAAACTATCTTAATCAAGATGCACCTAAACTAAACGTAGTATTTTGGGATATTGAGACTGACTTTGATCCGGAGCGTGGCTTTGCTCCAGTTGAAGATCCGTTTATGCCTATTACTGCTATTACTGTACATCTGCAATGGCTCAACATGCTTGTAACTGTTGCTATGCCTCCAAAAGGCTTGCCATTTGAAGAAGCAAATGCAATGTGTAAAGAACGCTGGGGTGATACTTGTATACTATTTCCAAACAGCAAACAAGGCGAGTGTGATATGCTTGAAGCGTTCCTTGACTTGATTGAGGATGCAGATATCCACAGTGGCTGGAACAGTGAAGGATACGATGTTCCTTATACTGTAAACCGTATCAAGCGTGTATTGAGTAAGGATGATACAAGACGTTTTTGTTTGTGGGGACAATTACCCAAGCGTAGAGAATATGAAAAGTTTGGCAAGTTAAGCGAAACATATGATACTATCGGAAGAGTACATATGGACTATCTCAACTTGTATCGCAAGTACACATATGAAGAACGTCACACATATCGACTAGATGCTATTGGCGAAATGGAAGTAGGCGAGAACAAAACTGTATACGAAGGTACACTTGATCAGTTATACAACAACGACTTTGAAACATTTATCGAATACAACAGACAAGACGTTGCATTGCTTGATAAACTAGATAAGAAACTGCGATTTATTGATCTAGCAAATGAAATTGCACACGACAACACAGTGCTGTTACAAACAACAGCAGGCGCAGTTGCAGTTACAGAGCAAGCTATTGTTAACGAAGCACACAGGCGTGGTATGCAGGTTCCTAATAGGGTACAGCACGAAGGTAATACAGCAGCCGCTGGTGCGTATGTTGCGTTCCCTAAAAAGGGTGTACATGAATGGATCGGTAGTATGGACTTAAACAGTCTGTATCCAAGTATTATTCGTGCAATGAATATGGCTCCTGAAACTATTGTAGGACAAATACGTCCAGACTTAACAGATGAGTTTTTGCACAATGCAACTACACTAGAAAAGAAAAGTTTTGCAGGCGCTTGGGAAGGCAAATTTGCCACACTAGAATATGATGCTGTAATGGAACAGCGCAAAGATGTATCGTTGCACTTGGACTTGGAAGATGGTACTAGTCATGTACTAAGTGGTGCTGAAATATGGAAACTTATTTTTGATAGCAATCAGCCTTGGATGCTTAGTGCTAATGGCACTATCTTTACTACAGAAATTGAAGGTGTTATTCCAGGATTGCTAAAACGTTGGTATAGTGAACGTAAAGAACTACAAGCTACAATGCGCAAAGCTATTGATGCAAACAATGAAACAGAAATAGCGTTTTGGGATAAACGGCAGCTAGTTAAGAAGATTAACTTGAACAGTTTGTATGGTGCTATTCTTAACCCCGGCTGTAGATTCTTTGATAAACGTATTGGTCAGAGTACAACACTAACAGGTAGACAAATTGCAAAACATATGAGTGCCGAAGTTAACAAGATTATTACAGGCGAATATGACCATGTAGGAAAAGCAATCATATACGGTGATACAGATTCAGTTTATTTTAGTGCGTATCCTGTATTAAAAGACGAAATCAAAGCAGGTAGTATTCCTTGGGGTAAAGACAACGTAATTACGCTATATGATCAGTTATGCGAACAAGCAAATACTACATTTCCAGACTTTATGCGTGAAGCATTCCATTGTCCACGTCCACGCAGTGAAGTAATTGCAGCAGCAAGAGAAGTTGTTGCAGATACAGGGTTGTTTATTACTAAGAAACGTTATGCTGTACGTGTGTATGATTTAGAAGGTGATAGAAAAGATAAAGAAGGCAAACTAGGTAAAGTTAAAGCAATGGGTTTAGACTTGAAGCGTAGTGATACGCCAGTGTTTATGCAGGATTATTTGAAAACACTTCTAGACATGGTACTAGATCTAAAGCCTGAAAAAGAGTTACTGGAAAGTATTACAAACTTTAGACGTGAATTCAAAGAACGTCCAGGCTTTGAAAAAGGTTCGCCTAAACGTGCAAACAAGATCGGACACTATCAGCGTCTTGAAGAAAAACAAGGCAAAGCAAACATGCCTGGACACGTTCGAGCAAGCATCAACTGGAACACACTCAAGCGTATGAATGGCGACAAGTATTCGCAAGATATTGTAGATGGTATGAAAGTTATTGTTTGTAAACTAAAACAAAATCCATTACAATACACAAGTGTAGCGTATCCAACAGATGAATTGCGTATTCCGGAATGGTTTAAGGATCTGCCGTTTGATGGAGATGCAATGGAAAGTGTTATTATTGACAACAAACTAGACAACTTAATTGGCGTGCTAAAATACGATTTAGAAAGTACAAAACAAAACAACACCTTTAATAGTTTGTTTGAGTTTGAATAATGAAGTACTATATTACAGGAACACGCAGAGGACTAGGTGAAGCACTTGCAGAAAAATATGGCAATTGCGATAGTATAGAAGATTGTGATGTTTTTATAAATTGTAAACACGACGATTTCAAACAAGTTGACTTGCTTTATTATGCAGCTCATTTAAATAAACGTATAATAAACATAAGTTCTAATTCAGGAGATGGCAACAAACCTTGGCCACACAAGTATGCTGTACAAAAAGCAGCACTTGACAAAGCTAACGAACAGTTGTATTATCAAGGTATTAACACTACAAGTATAAGGTTTGGATTGTTTGATACGCCTAGAGCAGAAATATTTAAAGAAGACAAAATGAGTGTAGAATATTGTGTAAGCATTGTAGAATGGGTTCTACAACAGCCGCACAAGGTAAAGGAGATAACAGTAACGCCATGAAAGTAGGATTTACATGTAGTACATTTGATTTATTACACGCAGGACATATAGGTATGTTGCGAGAAGCTAAGGCAAATTGCGATTATCTTATTGTAGGCTTACAAAGTGATCCTACAATTGATAGACCAGATACAAAAAACAAACCAGTGCAAACAATGGTAGAACGTTATGCACAACTTAATGCACTAAAATTTGTAGATGAAATTGTTCCATATCAAACAGAACAAGACTTGATCGATATACTAGAACTGTTTCAAATAGATGTGCGCTTCCTAGGCGAAGAATACAAAGAAGGTGAGTTTACTGGTAAAGATGTTTGCCGTAAGCGTGGAATAGAATTACATTTCAACAAACGAGATCACAGGTTTAGTACTAGTGATCTAAGAAGAAGGGTATGTGAAGTATGATTTGGACACTGTGGGTAATAAGTTCAATTGCCGGAATAGACGAACCTAAAATAACATATTGGGATAACTATAAAACTCAAAAAGAGTGTTTATTAGAACGAGCAGTACTTACTTCAACCTTTACACAAGGCGAAAGAGCATTGTGTAGTAAAAAGGAGAAATAAGTTGAATAGATTTATTTTTGATGTAGACGGAACTCTTACTCCTAGTAGAGGAAAAATTGATCCTGAATTTAAGACATTTTTAAATCATTTTGCCTCAACAAATAACGTGTATCTAGTTACTGGTTCAGACAAAGAGAAAACTATAGAACAGATTGGCAAGGAAACATATAATCTTTGTAAAAGAGTGTATAACTGTTCTGGAAATGATGTCTATGAAAAAGATGTTAATATTCGTTCTACTCCGTTTAAAGCAGATAATAATTTATACAAGTTTATGCACAGCTGGCTCAACACCAGCAGTTTTCCTTTGCGTACAGGTAATCATATTGAAGAGCGTATAGGCACAATAAATTTTAGTATTGTAGGACGCAATTGTACACTCGGAGAGAGACAATTATATATAAAGCACGATATATCAAACAGAGAACGTGAAAGTATTGCTTTCCAAATTAACTTAGAATTTCCTACTATAACTGCAACAGTAGGCGGAGAAACAGGTATTGACATATACCGCAAAGGCGGAGATAAAAGTCAGATACTAGATGATTTTAACAAAGACGATAGAATTTTCTTTTTTGGCGATAGATGTGAGCAAGGAGGCAACGATTGGCCTTTAGCATATCGTTTGAATAAGAAAAATGTTTTTAACGTAAAAGGATGGAGAGATACTTTTGAACGTTTACAATATTTACAGGAGGCAAAGATAGCACAATGATTATTGCAGGTTATGGATTTGTTGGCAAAGCATACGAATTACTTTTTAAAAATCATCGCAGAGAGATTGTTATACACGATCCTCCCAAAGGAATGACGGCAGACTTTGATAATGCAAGTGCAGTTGTGATAGCAGTGCCTACACCGTCAGCAGAAGACGGTAGTTGCTACATGGATCATGTTTATGATGTAGTTAAGGAGTGTAACCCAACAACACCAATAATGATCAAAAGTACAATAAGTTTAAAAGGATGGCAAGAATTAAAAACACGCTTTCCTGAACATAAAATTTGTTTTTCTCCTGAGTTTTTAAGAGCTGCAAATTTTATGAACGATATTAAAGAATTAGATAATGTAATATTATCAGGTGATACAGATTACTGGCGCGATCAATTTAGTTATAACTGGCCTAAAATTAAACAATACATTGTAGATCCTAAAGAAGCTATTGCTATAAAATATTTCCGTAATAGTTTTTTAGCAACCAAAGTAAGTTTCTTTAATGAAATGTATGATTTTTGTGAAAACTACAATATAAGTTATGATCAAGTTAGAGCAGGAGTAGCAGCAGATAATCGTATTGGAAATAGTCATACTATAGTACATCCTGATGATGGTATAAGAGGATGGGGCGGCTATTGCTTTCCAAAAGATACTAGAGCCTTAATGAAAATGGCGCAAGATGTAAATCAAAATCTAAATACACTATCAGCAGCAGTATATTATAACACAAAGATAACCCTTGACAAAAACAAATAGACGCAGTATAATACAATATAGGAGTAAAACATGAAAGACATTCTACAAGACATTGTGAGCCACACACACAAACTTGGCTTTATTACAACACTTAAAGTTACAGCAGAATCTGAAACAGCAATCGAAAGCATGGCAGATGATCGAAGTGTAATTATGAGTGCAACAACACATTCCCCAGTAGGTGAGTTTTCTGGTACGTTTGGTATGCCTGACTTGGGCAAATTAGATTATCATTTAAAGAATCCAGAATACAAAGAGGGTGCAACAATTGAAGTTGTACAAGCCGAACGTAACGGCGAAATTATGCCAACACATATTCACTTTGAAAATGCAGGCAGGGACTTTGAAAATGATTATCGCTTTATGAACAAAGCAATCATTGAAGAAAAACTAAAGAGTGTTAAGTTTAAAGTTAACACATATGACGTTGAAATTGAACCAAATATGGCTGCAATTGCACGTATGAAACTTATGTCAGGTGCCCACAGCGAAGAAGCAGTATTTCAAGTAAAGACAGAAGACAACAATCTAAACTTTTACTTTGGCGACGAAGCAACACACGCAGGATCATTTACGTTCCAACATGATATCCAAGGCAAGTTGACGCATACTTGGAGTTGGCCTGTTGCACAAACACTTGCTATTTTAAACTTAGACGGTGATAAAAAAATGAGTATTACTGATCAAGGTGCTATGAAAATTGCAGTAGACAGCGGTATGGCGACATACGACTACATTCTACCGGCGCAACAGAAATAATGAAAACAAATCTTACTGAAACACAAAACGACTATGCTGTATTTTTGCCTAGCATTAGTGGCTTTTATGCTACATTTATAGGCAAACAACGTTATAGCGAATATGTTGAACCAACTCGTGTTCCAGCAGGCATCGGCACTGTAGAAGCAATGAACTTCCTTAATCCTAAAGAAGGAGTGTTCCACTACAAGTGGGCACTCTATTCAGCTGGACACGCAGAGCTAGATGTAAACAAGCACAGCGAAAAAGAAGATATGCTACGCAACCGCGATAGAGATAATAGTTGGTTACTTGGTGACTCGGGTGGTTTCCAGATTGCTAAAGGGTTGTGGGAAGGCGATTGGACTGATCCAAATTGTCCAAAAGCAGCCAAGAAACGCGAACTGGTTGTAAACTGGATGGAAGAGTATATGGACTACGGAATGATGTTGGATATTCCAACTTGGACATTCCAAGATCCTAAAGCGGCAAAAGCAGCAAACATTCACAGCTATCAAGACGCTGTTGATGCAACACACATCAATGCAAAATATTATATGGCAAATATGCGTGGCAACTTCAAAGTACTAAATGTGTTGCAAGGTAGCAACCATGCTGACGCAGACAGTTGGTACGAAGAGTTCAAAGACTATAGTGATCCAGCAAAGTACCCCGATACACACTTTAGAGGCTGGGCAATGGGTGGTCAGAATATGTGTGATGTGCATCTTATCCTAAGACGCCTTGTGCATATGATACACGATGGCTTGCTTGAAGAAGGATTGCATGACGTTATGCACTTCTTGGGTACAAGTAAACTAGAATGGGCGGTGCTACTTACAGACATTCAACGTGCTGTACGCAAGTATCACAACCCAAACTTTATGATCACATATGATTGTGCATCGCCTTTCCTTGCTACAGCTAACGGACAGATTTATCACAGTATTCGCATTGAAGATCGTGGTAAGTGGAGTTATATGATGAGCCCAGGTGCAGATGCACTAAAGTATGCCACAGACACACGCAAGTTTAAAGATGCAGTTGTCACTGACCGTATACTAGATGCATTTGAAGATTCGCCAATGAGTATGCACTGCAATATAAATGATATTTGTATCTATGCGGAAGGTGACAAAAACAAGATTGGCACACCTAAAGTAAAAGCTGGCGATGTTGACATTGACAAACACGGCAATCCTATATTAGATGAAGATGGTAATCCTGTTGTACGTAAAAAAGATAGTACCAGTTGGGATAGCTTTAGCTATGCACTACAAATGGGACACAATGTATGGATGCATATTGAAAGCACTCAAAGAGCAAACGAACGTTATGACAGCGGAGAATATCCATATATGTTAATTGACGAACGTTTTGAACGTATAGAGTTTAAAAAAGTTGTTGACGAAATCTTTAGTTTAAAAGACAAACAACAAAGTTTAGACATGATCGAAAAGTATACAAAATTTTGGATGCAAGTGATTGGCACAAGGCTTAATGTAGGTAAGAAAACTGTTAATGCAACTACTAAATTTGGTGAACTATTCCAGGAGGTTTAACTATGAATAAAAGTAAATTACAATCGCATCTAGAAGAATTAAGAAAAAAACACAGAGCATTAGATGATGATATAATTAACTTGCAAAAAGGTTATAATGTACACGAAGAATTACGAAGACTTAAAACAGAAAAACTTTGGTTAAAAGACGAGATTTTTAGAATCGAAGAAGAACTTCTAAACGAAGGCGTGAATACAAATGGATACCACTGAAAAAAAATTGAGACTAGAGGCAATAGAAATTGCACTAGAAGACATAGATAAAATCATTGACACAATGGAAAAAAAGTGTTATCCTAAAGATGAGATCAACGAATATTATAAAAAACGTTGGGAACTTTGGAACGAACAATACAAAACAAAAAAGGCTTAATATGAAACGTGTATACGATCAAGGCAATGATATATCGGATGTTCAGTATTTTGTAGGCACAGAAGTAGAACATACTCCGCAATATGGAAAACGTACTTTATTTGTTGTAGGCGTTAAAGACGCACAACATATTATGGACATGGCAGAAGAAACTGGATGCAAGCACATTTATTTAGGTGCTAATATGAGTTTCAATGTTACTAGTAATACCGAAAGCGAATGGAAACCTTGGGAAGCAATGGTATTTCCTTTACTTAAAGAAGACTATTGGGTTACGTTAGATATCGATGTAAGTCAGATAGAAGGATTGCTGGAAAGTGGCTTTACTGAATACAACAGATTTATTCCAATGATTAGTGTAAAAATTCCGTATATCGAACAACTTGGATATAATTCCTGTTTAAAAATAGACGATAAAGACTTTGACGCAAGTAACCCTGGTGTATGGGTTCATAGACTGCATGATCTAAAAGAGAAGGCTGTTTTTACAGACTGGTCTAAATACACCACAGACACAATTATCACTTGACATTATGGAACAAGAACGTTATTATACATACATGCAACGGCGCATGAGAGAAGAGGACGCTAAAATGAGTCAAACACATAGACTAGATAATGCTAAACGTAGTATTTGGGTTACATTTACTAAAGAAGGTATTCACAAATATCCAGCAGCATTGGACGATCCTGCGTTGGCAACAGGTGACGAATATGATGTAAGTTTCTTAGGATACCCACATCGTCATACATTTCACTTTAAAGTACAAATTCAAGTAACACACAACGATAGAGATATTGAATTTATTCAATTCAAACGTTGGTTAGAAAATCTTTACAAAGAAGATATTCTCGAACTAGATTATAAGTCATGCGAAATGATCTCAGATGACTTGTATCAACACATCAACAACAAATACCCCGGCCGGTTTGTTGTTATTGATGTCGCCGAAGATGGCGAAAACGGCTGTCAAATTGTATACCCAGGATAAGGAAAAAGGTATAATGACTATCAAAAATCCGGTAGTAAATAAAGTTTTCAACGATCTCGATGCATATCGTGATTATTGTCGCTTTGAAGGTAAAGTATTTAATGAGAAAGCTCTGTATAATAGAGATGATCCTCAATGGCAGGCTTATCAAAAATACTGTAACTGGCTTCGTGCAAAAGCTCGAGCTAAAGGACGTAATTAATGCGTAAACTGTTTTACATGGGCTTAGAGCCTTACGAAGGCAGATATACACTTCAGTTAGAAGAATGGTCACGTCGAGCATTTAAACGGCGTGGGATTGACTGGGTAAGTGTACCTGGCACAACTATTGATAACACAAAAGCAATTCAAGTCGGTCAGGTGCTAGATGCACATGGCCGTTCCTATTTTGCAATGTCGCAAATGATGAATCTAGTTCAAATGATGCGCAACGGCGAAGTAACAGGCGAAGATGTAGTTTTCTTTGAAGATATGTTTCAACCTGGTATGGAGTCGTTGCCTTACATTATGGATCAGATTCCAGCAGAACAACAGCCACAAGTTTGGATTCGTTGTTTGGCACAAGCAGTAGATCCAGATGACTTTGTGCATGTCTGGGGTATGGGCAAGTGGATGAGTTTGTATGAAGAAATGTGCAACGAGTTTGTTACTGGCGTACTAGCGAGTAATGAAGAAATGGTTGCTAACATGAAGATTGCAAACTGGAAAGCGCCTATATACAATATCAGCGGACTTGCATTTGATAAAACAGAAGTTCAATTGCGGTTAGGCGAAATTAACGACTGGGATAAACGTGATAATCGTGTAGTATTTGCTGCACGTTTTGATCAAGAGAAGCAGCCAGATTTCTTTATGGATATGATTGAAGAATGGCATGGCACACCAGGTACACAAGAAGTAGAGTTTGCTATTTTACAAGGCGGCCCACTACGTTCAAACAATCAAAAGTACATCGACCGTGCTAGAAAAATGGAAGAACGTGGACAACTTGTAATTTATGAAAACTTACAAAAGAATCATTACTATGATATTGTAAATCGTAGTAAAGTATTGTTCAATTGTGCTTTGCAAGATTGGACGAGTAATACTGTGAGCGAAGCAGATGCACTAGGATGTAATGTGTTATTTCCTGCTTATCGCAGTTTTCCAGAAATTTTTTCTAATGATCATACAAGAATGTATATACCGTGGAGTGTGCAAGATGCAATGAATAAATTAACGCCATTGCTGAACACACCACATAAAGACATTGGCAAAATTTCTGATTGGACCAGTGCCACAATAGATCGATATCTTGATATTATGCAAGGTAAAGGTGAGCAGTGGCGCCGTGATAGCAATCGTTACAGAGATCATGTAGCGGTTGCAAAGTATTAAAACAAGAAGGAGAAATAATTGTTTAAAAATATTGATAAAAGTATGATGATTAAACTTGCGCTGTTGCATGTTATCGTCGTTGTAGTAAGTAATGCTTTAGTTAGTATTCCAGTTGAATTTTTTGGAGTAAAACTAACCTGGGCTGCATTTACATTCCCGATTGTTGTTCTTGCAACCGATCTTACTGTGCGTATGCTAGGTAAGAACATTGCACGAGCAACTATCGCAGCAGCCTATCCGCTTGCTATCATTGGTAGTATTGCAGTAGTATTGCTAGAAGGTGCACCGCAGAGTGTTGCACTACGTATTGGTTTTGCAAGTGCTACTGCATATGCAGTTGGTACAATGCTTGATGTATATGTATTCCAATATTTGCGTGAAAAGTATCGTGCATGGTGGTTGGCACCAGCGTTGTCAACTGTAGTTGCAAACGTAATTGATAGTTACACATTCTTCTTTGTTGCGTTTAACAACTCAGCAGATGAGTATATGGCAGCAAACTGGATGGAGATTGCAGGATCGCAAACTGTACTAAAGATTGCAGTAGGATTGATTATCTTCTTACCAGCATATGGATTGCTATTAAAAGCATTATCCGGAAAGTTGCGAGAGCAATAATATGAAAGTACTAGTCACAGGTGCAACAGGTTATATTGGTAGCCATGTTTGCAAACTATTAAAAGAGCATGGACATACGGTTATCGGTTGGGATACAGAAATCCACGGAGAAACTAATATTGTCGATGCATACTGTGACTATTATGACAAGGTAGATGTCACTGGCCAATATGTTAGTGGCATCTACGATGCAGTAGTTCACTTAGCAGGTCGCAGTGTTGTTCCGCAAAGTCTAAAAGAACCTGCTGAATATTATAGAGTAAATGTTATGGGTACAGACAACTTACTCAACAAAGTAACAACACCGCATATACTATTTGCTAGTACGTCTAGTGCGTGGGAAATGGCAAGCCCTTATGCACGTAGTAAAGTAGCTGCCGAAGATGTAATAAAGGAAAAAGCCGATGGACACACTATCTTTAGATTTTTTAACGTATCTGGTACTGACGGGCATAATCGTCAATTGGGCGTTCCTACCCATCTTATTCGTGTTGCTGCTATGGTGGCTGCTAAGAAATTACCCAACATTAAGATCTTTGGTACGGACTATGATACTAGGGATGGTACTTGTATTCGTGATTATATTCATGTTGTTGATTTGGCTAGTGCCATCGTCACAGCAGTGGAACGAGGTCCAGCCAATACACAGTACGAATGTTTAGGTTCAAATGTAGGCTATAGTGTACGTGAAGTAATAGATACAATGGAAAGAGTTACAGGGCAAAAATTAGATATTATTGAGGCGCAAAGAAGAGAAGGCGATGCGGTAGCAAGCGTAGTTGACAAACTGTCAGACTATGTTACACTTAATAAAAGCATAGAAGATATGTGCTTAGATCAATATAAAATGGAGATTGAAAAAAATGACTGAACTTGACAACGAAGCAAGAAGAATACTTAATCTAGCACGACAAGCATACTTGCAAGGTGATTACATGTATGCATTAAACGTTGTAGGCGACGATCTTGTGCCGTTTTATGTAGAAAACAAACAAGACTTAACAAACGAACAACTTTCTGGATATATTGAAAAATTTACTGAAGCATATGACAATAATGATTATGAATCCTTATTAAGTGTTGCAGCAGAGGCTAATGAGTTTTATGTACAACAAGGATGGTGATAACATTACTATTACGTTAGATGATGACGTTACTATTAACTTAGATAGTATCAGTAGTAATACAGGCACGTATAGTATCAGTACAGCTAATAGTATCGATATTAGTAACATTGTCTATACTACCGATACTAATAGCACTATCACCTTTGAGGACTGGGCGGACAGTATTACTTGGGAAGAAATTGAGTTTGAAGATCGTATGCCCAGTGTTGCTAAAGTAGAAGATATGTGTAATGATTATCCTGCACTAAAACTAGCATACGAAAATTTCAAAACTATGTATTCTTTAGTACATCAAGATTGGAAAGGCCGACAGGAAAAGGATGTCTAAAAAATCTGATCAGGCTAAATTATATAAAGAATGGAAAAAATATCTTAGTAATAGCAGATTAACTGATAAAGAAATCTCACGTAGAGCAAAAAGTTTAACAAAAAAAGGAATGAAAGTAGGATCATGAATCATACTGTAGAAGCATTAATTGGAAGAATAAGTGTAATGAAGGACTTAGCTATACATTTGCATAGAGAAGCAGAGCTTAATAATCAATCAAAATGCAAAGAACTATTACAAGATATACAATCAATGGCATATATGATTGCTAAAATGGAAACAAAAGGCGATATAAAAACAGATATGAGAAAATTCAATGATTAAAAAATACTATAACTGGAATGACGTTAATACAGCAGCAACCAGCATTGCTTTAAAAATGTACAGAGATAACTGGAAGCCTGATTATATTGTTGGGCTGAATAGAGGAGGATTGCCTATTAGTGTAATGCTTAGTCACTTACTTGATTGCAACCATTATGCTCTTGATGTAAGACTACGAGATAACAAAGGTGGAGAAGGTCCAGAGTCTAACTGCTGGATGGCTGAGGATGCGTTTGGATACGAATATTACAAGATACTAGAACACAATGCAGACATTAGTGCCAGTGCAGGAGAACCTATTTTAAATCTTCCTATTAGAAGAAAAAACATTCTTATTGTA
>Ga0209666_1001105_pt1 | contig 20703 bp, 13 predicted proteins | sample SaaInlV_125m_DNA_FD_184679 | JGI IMG/M metagenome (GOLD analysis project Ga0209666, IMG submission 184679) | Marine microbial communities from expanding oxygen minimum zones in the Saanich Inlet - Saanich Inlet SI037_S3LV_10m_DNA (SPAdes)... | ecosystem: Environmental > Aquatic > Marine >...
CGGCGGCGCGCGTCTCCGCCTCGGCGAGGCGTCTCTCGGACTCGGCGAGTCTCCGCTCGAACGCGCCGCGTTCCGCGGCGGTCTCGTTCCGCGCCTTCTCGCGCTGCTTCTCCAGCGCCGACTTGAGCACGGCGCTCTGCGTGGACTCCAGCCGCGCCGCGCGGAGCTCCGCCGACGACGCGCGCGTCTCCGCGACGGCGACTCGCCGCGCCGCGGCGTCCGCGCGAGCCGCCTCGTCGTCCGCCGAGCGCGTCGCGCGCTCCAGACGTCTCTCGAGGTCCTCGAGCGTTTTCGCGTCTCGGGACGTACCTTGCGTTCCTTCGCGTTCCGACTCCTCCCGCCGACGCCGCTCGCGCGCGGTTTCTTCCCGCGACGTCCGCGTCTGCGCCTCCGCGCGTTCGCGCTCGGCGCGTTCGCGACGCGCGTCCTCGCGCGCGCCCGCTAACTCGGATCTCAGCGCGTCCGACTCGCGACGCGCGTCCGCGAGCTCGTCCTCTAACCTCGCCGTCTCGCGCGCGGCTTCGCCCGCGGCGTACCGCTCCGCCGCCGCCGTGTGGTACGTCGAACGCGGCGGCGGCGGCGTGTGCGCCTCAAACGCCAGCACCGCGGGGGACGCCGGGTCCGAAGTAGACGGCGACGTCCCCGCGAACAGGGGGTTCTCGGTAGCTGGCGTGCGCCCGACGGGCGTGCCGATTCGCAACGCCAGCGGAGGCGACGCCGCGGACGCCAAAGGAGGCGACGCCGCCACCGCGAGCGGCGGCGTCTGCGCTGGCGACGCCTCCGCGAACGTCGCGGGCGAAGCCTCGGCGCGCGCGCGCGACTCCGTTTCCGCATCCTTTTCGCGTTTCGTTTCTTCAAACGCCTGTAACCGCGCCGCCGCTCGCGCTTCCCTCAACTTCGCCTCGTCGAGCTCCGCGCGAAGCGCCGTTTCCCTCAGCTCCGTCGCCTCCAGTATACGCTCCATCTGCGAGTCCGACGCCGCGAGCTGCGCGACGAGCTCGTTCTCGCGCGCCGCGCGCGCCTCGCGCGCGCGCGTGTCTCGCTCAGAGATGCGCACCGTCAGCTCCGCGACGGACGACGTCGCCTGGCGCAGGTCGCTCTCGGCGACCGCGAGACGCGCGTCTCGGTCGGCGAGCTCCTTCTCGAGACGCGATACGACGCGCGACGGCGACGCTGTTTCGTCGGACGCTGTTTCGTCGTCCGGCTTCGAAAGGAGCTGCTCTCGCCGCCTTTCCGTCTCGAGTTCGTCGACGCGACGACGCAGAGCGACGTTCTCGTCCCGCGCCGCCTTCGCGGCGGCGGCGCTCGCGGCCATCTCCGCGGCGGCGGCTTCGCGGCGTTCCCGGTTCCTGCGTTCCGCGCGCGCACTCAGCTCCCGAACCGCCCTGGTCGCGCGGCGCACGTCGGACTCCGCCGTCTCGACGCGGGCGTCGCGCGCGGCGAGGTCTGACTCCAGCATCGCCACGCGCGCGCGCAGCGCCTCGGTTTCCGCCGCGGCGGGCGTTCCCGCGCCTCCGGCTTCTCGCTCGAAGGTCGAGGCAACCAGCGAGAGCAGCGACTCGCCGGGGCTCCGCGGCGGCGATTTCAGAGGCGACGCACGAGAAGACGTGCGCAGGGGACTCGCGGGGGGCGTCCGCGCCTTGGCGGCTTCGCGCTCGCGCCATGTCGCCATCTCCGTCGCCTCGCGCTTTGCCGCGCGCGACGCGAAGTCCGCGAGCCGGAGCTTCACCTCGAGCTCGTCCACGCGGTTCTGCATCGCGTCGACCACACGCTCCATATCTTCGCGCGCAGCGTGCTCGCGAGCGGCGGCGTTCGCCTCGGCATACTCCTCGCTGGTCCGCGCCGCCGCCGCCGCCAGCGCCGCGCGCGACTCCAGGTCGGCGACGCGCGCGCGCAACGCCTCGTTCTCCCGGCCGAGCTGGGACGCCGCGGCCGCGGCAGCCGCGGTCACGGCGACGTCTTCGTCCGCGCCCCGCCGCACCTCGCCGCGCGCGCCGCGTCGCCGAGGCGTCGCTCGCGGCTCGGCGTCGACGCTCCCGTCGTCGCTCTCCGAGCCGGCGAGGTCGGCCGCGTGCCGCTTCTGGAACCACATCGCCTTGGTCTTGACTGAGGCGTTCTCGGGCGCCACCGCGGGCGAAGGGCCGAGCCTGGGCGCCCTGGCGGTGGACTCTGGTCCACCGCCGGTTCGCGCGTCCAAGTCATCCGACGAGTCCGAGCGACGCGCCTCGCGTTCTTCCTTCGCGGGGTTTTTCCTTTGCGCGCGCCTGATCTCGGCGAGCTCCGCCTTCGCGGCGTCGCAGCGCCGGCGCTCCTCCACCAGCGCCGCGGTGACCGTCTCGAGCTCGGTCACCGCTTCCTCCCGCGTCGCCTCAGCCTCACGCGCGGTGGCCATGAGCCGCGCCATCTGCGCCTCCGCTGAGTCTGCGTACGCGCGGTTCAGCGCGGTGGTCGGCGACGGCATCTCCGCGGGCTCCGCCGCCGCCTTGGCGCGCGCCGCAGCGAGCGCCATCTCCGCCTCCGCCAGCGCCGACCGCGCGTCCACGAGCTCCCCCTTCAGGCTGCGCGCGACGGACTCGGCGTTCTCCCGAGACGCGTGAGACGCGGCGACACGCGCGTCCGCGCGCCTGATGTGCTCATCCCGCGCCTCGAACGCCGCGCGCCGCGCCTCCTCGGCGTCGCGCTCGGCGCGTTGTTTAGCACCCGCCAAATCAAGTTCGAACCGACGCCGCACCATCTGGATCTCCTCCTCCGCTTTCGCGCGCGCGTCCGCGGCATCCTGCCGCGCGCGCGTCACGGCTTCGTCCGCGCCGCTCGTCGTCGCCTGCTCGGCGCGGTACGCGCGCTCGCGAGCCTCCTCGATGAGTATCCGCGCGCGCGCGTTGCCGTCGTTCACGGCGCGTTCCGCCGAGGCGCGGCACTCCGCCATCTCGCGGTCGCAGCGGTCGCGCATCAGACGAAGCTCATCCGCCACCTGCATGCGCTGCGTCTTCGCGGTCTCCGCGCTGAGTCTCTGCGCGTCAGCCTCGGCGCGCGCGCGCTCGACGTCCGCGCGCACCTCCGCGAGCACGCGCGCGTGTTCCTCCCGGCGCGACGTCTCCGCCGCCATGAGCTCGTTCACTTTCTCCTCGAGCGACCCGGCGGCGACGCGCTCGCGCGCGGCGAGCTCCTCCCGCACCGCCGCCTCCCTGGCGACGGCCACCTCTTTGTCCGCCGCGGCCTCGTCCGCCGCGGCCGCCGTGGCGTTGAGCCTGCTTCGCAGGAGCTCGATCTCCTGCTCCGCGGCTTGCGTCGACGCGACAGCCAGGATGGAACGCCGGAGATTCGCCGCCGATTGCGACCTGTGCGCGGCGACGTCCGCCTCGAGCGCCGCGGTGGTATCGCGGAGCGCCGCGAGCGCAGCCTCGGCGGAGGCGGCTCGCGTCATGAGCGCCGCGTTGTCCAGCTGCGCGTGCTCGAGCTCACGAAGCACGGACTCGGCGGTCTCCGCGGCGACGCTCGTCGCGAGCGCCACGGCTTCGTCCGCGCGCGCCGCGGTGTCTCGCTCGCCTCGAGCGCGCGCGTCTCGCATTTTCGTCTCCAGCTCGTCGATGTGCTTCGAGCACGCGGCGATGATGTCGTCGCGTTCCTTGAGCTCCGCCTGCATGGTCTCTATCTTCACGCTCTGATCGACGTTGCGCCTCTCGACGGCGCGGAAGTTCCGCACCTCGCCCTCGTCCGCGCCCAGCGCGGCGGTCAAATCCTCGACGCGCTTTTCGCTGTAGAAGAGCTGGAGCTTGACGTTCGCGTTCACCTTGGACAACGTCGCGATGAGCTGCTGCTGCTCCTTCGGGGTCATGTCCATGGTCATGTCCGACGGGTCGACATCCTCCGTGTCCATCGGCGCGGACCGCGTCGGCGACCCGCGGTCCGCCATCGCGGAGCGGAATGCGCCCTTCTCTCCGCCTCCCAGAAAAAAACAGGTGGAGCCGAGGATTTTGAATGGATCGCCCGACTCGAGTTTCTCGAAGTGCAGCGTTTCGGTGAATTGCCGTTGGGCGCAACGCAAATCGCCCGAGCAGCACTTCTTCGGGCACCGCCCGCCGGTGCGGTGGTCGCGTCGTCGGGGTCGCGATGGCGTCGCACCACCCGCCCTTCGGCGGCGGCTACGGCGACGAGCGCGGCGACCCCGGCGCGTTCGTGGTGGAGGACCTGACGCAGGGCCTGCACGAGTGGCGGAACATTCAGGACATCGTCCGGCTTTCGTTCGTGGCGTTGCACAAGGCGTTGCAGGCGCAGGGGGACGCCATCCAGGCCCTGACGGAGCAGACCGAGCTCCGGGCGCTCAAGTCGGACGTGCGCGCGGCGTTCGAGACGCACGAGGAGCTGCTCGAGGTTCGGCTCGCGGAGGCCAAGGCGGACGACGCCGGCGACGCCGAGACAGAAATGCCCGACGCCGAATCGAACGCCGAGATTCTCGAGCGCGTCGTCGCGCTCGAGCGCCGCGCCGAGACGCTCGAGGCGCGCCTGGAGCGCTTCGCCACCAAGGAGGAGCTGGAGAAGGCGAGCGAGGAGACGAGAGCGAAATTGGCCTCGATGCTGAGCGACTTGCGTGGCGGAAAGACGAACTTTCCGCGCGCGACGGATGCGCCCTCCGAACGCGCCGAGCGCGAAAAAAAACCGTCGCGGGACGATTTTGGATCGCCGCCGCGAAAAACCTCTTTGTCGGGGCGTCCGCGCGACAAAAGCGCGTTCGAGTCGGACGACACGGAAGACACGGACCTTGTGCACTTCAAAACAAAAGAAGAAGAAAAAGGATCGGACGACGGCGTCGAGACGGCGCGACGCGTCAACGAGATGCGCGTCGCGTTGGCGCGAAAAGCCGACCGAAACGAGGTTCAGGAGTCGCTCCGAGGCAAAGCGGACGCGGACGCCGTCGCTTCCTCGCTCGAGCGCCTCGAGCGCGCCGCGTCCACGTACGCCACGAAGGCTGATTTGCACAGCGTGAACGTCTCCACCGTGACCTCCGCCGACCTCACCGCGCTCGCCGCGGAGAAGGTGAGCGTGGACGAGGTGAACCGCGCGCTCGCCGAGGTGAGCGCCGCGCTGGATGAAAAAGCCAGCGCGGCGACGCTCGCCTCGTTTGCGCGCGAGTCGCGGTTGGCGCTTCGCGGCGTCGCGGCGGAGACGTCTCTGAGCGTCGCGCGGTGGATCTGGAAGTCGGGTCGCACGAAAGCTAACGGTTTGGTACCTTGGAACGTGCAGAGCGTGAACACGGACCCGGAGAACTTCCGGTGGGAGCGGGATAAGACGTTCGTGCGCGCGGGCGTGCCCGGGTTGTACGAGGTGACGTTTGGGTTCTTCGCGCGGCGAAAACCCGCCATCCGGCTGCTGGTCGACGGCGAGCCCGTGCTCGCGGCGGTGAACAGCGCGAGCTACGTGACGCACCACAGCAGCGGGCGGCTGACCAGCGCGACGCGGCACCCGGCGGGGAACGTCACGGGGCTCACCTTGATCGATTTTTTGGCGTTGCCGGCGAAGGCGAAGATCGCCGTCGTGTACGAGGGCGAGACGGGGGCGGAGGGCTTCCTGTCCCTGAAAAAGTTGTAGCGGCGAGTTCCGAGTTGTTATTTTTCGGTGGAAGCCGAAAACGTATGCGACGTCAGTCTCGACGAGTTTGCGCGTCCCGACCTACAATTTCGCACTCGACTCGGCGCTCGCCTCGGCGATGGAGGCGCGTCTGGGCGGCATCGCCGCGGTCTCGGACCAGAAGTCGAGGACCTCTCAGTACAAAGAGGTCCTCGACGAGCTGTTGTCCGGCGATGGAGACGCCGAGGGGCTGAAGCTCATGGTGACGCACATGCTGTCCGACGACGTGCCCCTCGTGATCTCGAGGCAAGTGCTGCAGACCCTGTGCCAAGACCTGCAGAGGCTGCCGTCCGAGCGGCACAAGGAAACCGCGGACTTCGCGCTGGAGAAGATCACCCCGCGCGTGGTGTCGTTCGAAGAGCAGGTCAGCGTCCTGCGCGAGGGGCTCTCGAAGCTCTACCAGGACGAGCGGCTCTGGAGCCGAGCCGCTCAGGTTCTGTCCGGTATAGATCTGGACAGCGGCATCCGGGTGCTCTCGGACGAGTACAAGCTCCAGAAGTGCGTGCAGATCGCCGCGCTGTACCTCGAGGACGACGACGCGCTTAACGCGGAGACGTACATCAAGAAGGCGTCGTTCCTTCTCGGCGCGTGCAAGGTTCGTCACCCCTCATCAGGACCCGCCAGCCTCCCAAAAAAGCGCCCCCGACGGGATTCTCCGGACCGATGATTATTACCAATCTTAACCACACCGAGCGCGACCCGACCCTCACCTCGCCGTGGGACCGAACGTGGCGCGATTCGTCGCGCCAGACCCGGTCGCGAACCGAGGGTCAGCGCCGAGAAGAAAAACGTGTGCCTTGAGGTCCAGAGCCGCCGCCGCGCGAACCGTTTTCCCGTTTTTTCGCGCGTCGACTTCGGGCCGAAACGTTTCGCCGCCGCGGTCGCGCAAACGCTCACCCGTCCGTCCCGTCCCCGCCGCCCATCTCCGACGCATGATATTTTCGACGCTTCCAGGACCCCGCGCTGGAGCTGCAGTACAAGACGTGCTACGCGCGCATCTCCGACGCGAAGGGGCGGTTCGTCGAGGCGGCGATGCGGTACTACGAGCTGTCGCAGTCGGAACCCGAGGGCTTAAACGGCACGGAGAGCGACGCGCGCCTCGCCGAGGCGCTGTCGTGCGCCATCACGTGCGCCATCCTCGCCTCCGCGGGCCCGCAGCGCGGTCGCGTTTTGGCGACGCTGGTGAAGGACGAGCGGTGCGCGTCGCTTCCCAATTTCGGCATGTTACAGAAGGTGTACCTGGAGCGCATCCTGCGCGCGGAGGAGGTTAACGCGTTTGGCGCGTCGCTCAAACCGCACCAGCTCGCTGTCGGCGACGACGGGCTCACCGTGCTGTCCCGCGCGGTGAGCGAGCACAACCTGCTGAGCGCGTCGAAACTGTACAACAACATCTCCATCGCGGAGCTGGGTGCGCTTTTGGGCGTGGGGAGCGACCGCGCCGAGCGCACGGCGGCGAAGATGATCTCCGAGGGGCGCGTGGCGGGCTCCGTCGACCAGGTGGACGGCGCGGTGACGTTCCGCGACGCCGAGGACGGCGGCGCCGTCGTCGAGCAGTGGGACGCGCAGATCATGAACGTCTGTCTGCAGGTCAACGCCGTGGTGGAGCTCATGGAGAAGAAGAACGTGACAGTCGCGATGTGATGCGCGGTTTCCTTTTTTTTGCGGAAATGCGAATAGACAAAGAGCGCGCGCGCGACGACGAACGAGTTAACGAACGGAAACGCGCTCTTTTTTAGACGAGACGGAGCTCAAAAACATTTCGCGCGCGGAACCGCCGAACGCGTCACACGATTTGCCAATCGATCGGCGCGCCGCCCTTGCTTTCGATGAACGCGTTCGCCTGCGAGAAGTGTTTGCACCCGTAAAAGCCCCTGTGCGCGGACAAGCCGCTGGGGTGCGGGGACTTCAGAACCTTGTGTCCCTTGGATTTGTCGATGAGCCGTTCCTTTTCCTGCGCGTTTTTGCCCCACAGCAGGAACACGAGGCCGGAGCGGTTTTTGGCCAGCGCGCGGACGGCGGCGTCCGTGAACGTCTCCCACCCTTTTTTCGAGTGCGAGTTGGCCTGGTGCGCTCGGACGGTGAGCGACGCGTTGAGCATCAGCACGCCCTGCGTGGCCCACTTGTCCAGGTCCCCGTGCGTCGGTTTCGAACACCCGAGGTCCGTGCCGAGCTCCTTGAAGATGTTCTGCAGCGAGGACGGCACCTTCCACCCGCGCGGCACGGAGAAGCTCAGGCCCATCGCCTGGCCGTCGTCGTGGTACGGGTCCTGGCCGAGGATCACCACCTTGACGCGCTCCATCGGACACGTGTTGAACGCGCGGAAGATGTTACCGGGCGCGGGGAAGACCTTCGCGCCGGAGTTCCACTCGCGCTTGAGGAACGATTTCAGGCTGGACATGTACTCCTTCTTGAACTCGCCCTCGAGGATGTCCCGCCACGTCTGCTCGACGAGCAGAGCGTCCAGGTCGGGGGTCTCGCCCGCGTTCCTGGCCGCTTCCCACACCTCCGTGGCTTTACGCTGCAGCTGCTTGCTCATCGCCACCTGTTTGTTGAGCTCAGCGCGTTGCCTCTGCGCTTCGGTCAAGCCGTCTCCGGGCGCAGCTGTCTCCGCGGGACGCTTCGAGGCGTTCTTCCCGGGACTCTTCGCGGGACTCGCGCCGACGGCGTTGGAGACGGGCGCCGGGGGCGGCTCGACCGCCTCGGTCGCCTTGGGCTTCTTCGCCACGGGGGCGAAGAACGACTGAATGCCCCGCTTCTCGGGCGCCATCTCTCCCGCGCGTCGAGTGTGGTGTGCCGAGCCGAGGCGCGATCGGCGCCGTGAAGTGTGCCAACATCACCATTTCGTCTGAACCGGTGGATGAACCGGAGCGTTCAAAAACAGCTCTGGAGAGCTGCTTTTTTTCCGTTGATTCGAAAGGTTTCTCGGCTCCAACGACGGCCGTCGGTGGCGTGCGTGCCACTCCGCGGTCCGCGTGACCGAACCCACGAGTGCTCGCTCGGGCGTTTCGCGCGTGAGTGTTACACCGCCGCGAAGCACGACCCCCGCGGGTGACTGGAACGACGCGCCGGAGGTACTCTCCGCGTTCGTCGTCGTTCGAATTTCTCATCCACAATCCCGGCGACTCGGTCCCGAACCCGAGGTTCGAGATGGCGCCCGACGGCCTTTCGGACCGCCAGTTCCGGCGTAAGGTGTTCGAGGAGCTCCAGAATGCCGGCACCATCGACGGCCTGAAAGGCACGCTCCGGTCGCGCCTGGTCGGCGTCCTGCAGCGCCGCGACCCCGGCGTGTTCGCCAGCAGCGGCCCCGAGCATCAGACGCTGTGGCAGAGGGCGGCGAACAGCCTGTACGTGGAGTACCTCGCCTCGCAGAACTACAGCTACTCGCTGTCCGTGTTCCAGCCCGAGTGCGGGCTCACGAACCAGCAGGTGATGACGCGCGAGGAGCTCTCCCGAGTGCTCTCGCTGAACGGCCCCATCGCGGGGCACCTCCCCGCCAGCCCCACGAGTGATGCGCCCGGAGCCCCCCCGCTGCTCGTGAGCCTGCTGCAGGGCGTCGCCGACATGGGCGGCGCCGGCGCGAGGCGTGAGATCCAGACGCAGACGGATGACGACGGCGGGAACAGCTCTCTGTCGCTCCGACTCGCGCAGATCGACGAGATGCACGAGCGCGCGGTGGAGACGGAGCGCGCGGCGCCGCTCCGCGACGCCGAGGCGCGCATGGCGGCGTTCCAGAAGGAGTGCGAGTCGCGCCTGCGCGCCGAGATGGAGGAGCAAGTGCGCCGCGTGCGCGACCACGAGGTGGGGCAGGCGCGCCTTGAGGAGGCGGCGAAGCACCGCCGCCAGATCAAGGAGGCGCGCGAAGAGCTCGAGCGCGTGCACGCAGAGCGTCTGCGCAAACTGCGCGCGCGCGAGGAGAGCCAGACGGAGCGCGTGCGCGCCGCCGAGGCGTCGCTCGAGCGCGCCGCGTTTGATCACCGCCAGCGGCTCGCCGCCGAGCACGAGGCGCTCCGCGAGGCGAAGGCTGCCGCGCAGCAGGAGGAGGCGGCTCGCGTAGTGCGGCGCGCGCGCGAGGACGAGCAGCTCGCGCGTCGCGAGGCGGAGATGGCGTCCAAGGAGCAGCAGTGGGCGACGCGCTACGCGGAGCTCTCCGCTCAGGCGGAGATGCGCGCCTCGGCGCGGCGCCTGGAGACGGACTCCGAGGCGGAGCGCCGGCTCCAGACGGTCACCGCGGAGATGTCCGCCATCTCGGACGAGCGCGCCAAGCTGGAGGCGGACCGCGCCGCGCACGCCGCCGAGCTCGCCGCGCTGGCGCGCGCGCGCCGCGAGGCGGCGGAGGCGCGTCAGAACGCGGGCGATCAAGCCACGGCGACAGACATCCTCGAGGCGCAGCTGCGCGACGCGCGCGCGCAGCTGGACGCGGCGAGGGATGCGCTCGAGAAGCGCGGCGTGCCTCTCCCCGTGGGCGCCTCGGACGTGGGCGCGGGGGGTATAGGCATGGGCCTCGCGATGAACGCGGGCGTGGCGAGCGGCGCCGTCTCGCCGGGCGCGGGCGGTCCCGCGTACTCGCAGCTGGTGGCGGCGACGGAGCGAGCCAAGGCGGAGACGCAGCTCGCGCGCGCGGAGATTGCGCAGCGCCGTGGGGACCTGGCGCGGATCAAGCGGGAGCGCAACACGGCGATGGCGGAGCGCGGGGACGCCGTGCGCGAGGCTGCGGAGTGGAAGGGCAAGTACGAGCTGGCCAACGCGATGCTGGACGAAGCCGTGCGCCGCGCGGAGGAGACCTGGGCGACCATGCAGGACACCAAGGCGACCATGCGCGTGATGCTGGACGAAGAGCGCGATAAACGCGTGCAGGCGGAGGCGGCGGCGGCGGCGTTCCGCACGGCGGCGGAGATCCCGGGAGTCACCGCCGTCCAGCTGGGGTTGCGGTCGTCGCTAGACGACGACGTCAAGGCGCGCGCGGGGACGGAGGACTCGCCCACCGTCAACGTGCTCCGCCTGCAGCAGCTGGAGCACCAGCAGGAGATGCAGCGCTCGGCGCTGGACCAGTACAAGCGGAAGCTGATGTACGAGAGGCAGGCGCAGGAGGCGAGCGCCGCGGTCGCCGCGGCCGACCTCGTGGCCATCCGACGCGCGGATGCCGCGCGCGCCAAGGCGGAGCAGGAGAAACACAAGTTCTACGTCGCCGAGTCCGCCGCGGCGGGCGCGCGCGAAGAGGAACCCGAGAGCGCCGAGAAACCCGCGTCGCCGAAAGCGGTCTCGCCGAAAGCCGCGTCGCCGAAAGCGGTCTCGCCGAAAGCCGCGTCGCCCGAGCCCGCGTCGCCGAAACAGGAGGACGCCGCCGAGGCGAAACGCCGGAGCGAGGCGGCGGCGGCGCTGGAGGCGGACCGCAAGAAACGCGAGGCGCTCAGCGCGAAGATCGCGGCGGCGCAGGCGGCGCCTGCCGCCGCGCCCGCCGCGCCCGCCGCGCCGTCTCCGGCGAAGGCGAAGAGTCCGCGGACCACCGGGTCGGACGAGATCGAGGAGGTGATCGAGGAGTACGACGACGAGTTCGTGCCGGAGGAGCTGGACGAGGACGCGGAGGCGGATCTGTCCATGCCGGCGGACTCCGACTTCGACAAGTCCTTCCAGGGCAAGAGCGGGAGCGGAGACAGCGTCTTCTAAATAGTCCACCGCGCCGACGCGCTTTTTGACGCGCGTCGCTCTAGCGACGCTCTACGTAAATCTACTCTCTACCTCACGATCGTTCTTTTCGTCAGCCGTCGGAATCGTCGGAGTCCGACGCGCTTCCCGCGTCGCCGTCGCACAGCCGCCCCGTGAATCCGCCGCCGCCGCCCCAGAGCTCGGCGTACATCTCGCGCTCGCTCGACGCCGCGTACCCGGTTTCGAAGCATCGTCCTAAGAACCCGCGCTCGCCCAGCGCGGGGTCTCCCGCGTCCGCGCCTCGCTCGCCGGTCACGAACCCCTCGGCGCCCTCGTCTAGTATGCGGTCGAACGACCTGCCGCTGATGCAGCACATCTCGGACATGCCGTCCATGTCTACCACGCGTTCGCGGCACTCGTCGTCGCACACGTGCGCTTTACCCGACGTCTCGCACGCGAAGACGTCGGCTCCGAACCGCCGGTAACTGCACCCGCTGGCCAGCGAGCAGTGGTGCCTGGCCTCCGCGCTGGAGCCGTCGCCTATGCCGCGCGACGCGCGCCACGCCACCACCGCCTCCGCGTCCGTGGGCGTGGAGATGAGCACGTCGTCCGTGTGCAGCGCGGACCACTCCGGCGGCGTCGACCGCTTGGCCGCCGCCGACTGGACGAAGATGTGTCGAAGCGGGCCGCGCTCCGCGCTCGCCGCGAGCATCTCGTTCGCGTCCTCCAGGCGGTACAGCGCGCGCCACGTGCTCCCCCGAGCGGGCCCACCGCCACCGCGGCCGATGACGGACCCTCGAGCGCCTCCGTTTCGCGTCTCCCCGCGTTTCGCCGCGTCGCGCTCGCGCTGTTTGGGGTGGCCAAAACGCGCGCAGTAGCATCGGCGCCAGAGCGCGTCGTCCAGCGTCGGAGCGCGCAGCTCGACGCACGTCTGCGCCACCTGGGTCAGGTCCTCGGGCGAGAGCCAGCGTAGGACGAGATGTATGAGTTCGGGAGGGAGCGTCGCGAGGCCTGGGGACTGAGGCTCGCGCTCGCGAAGCCGCGCAGCCTTCGCGAAGGGTGCCTCCGCATCGGAGGGTTGTTGTTTTCGTTTCCTCGAAGACGCTTCCGAGCCTCGCCCTCTCCGCGCCTCCGCCTCGACGAGCTCCGCCTCGAGCTCGTCGGCTAACGCGTCGCTGGCGTCGTCGTCGCTGTCGTCGTCGACGACGGCGACGTGGTCGGGGAACGGGTCCCCGACCGAGGGGGGCGCCATGGCGGTCGCGGCGCGCATGTGACGACGCACTTGAGATGGACAGAGACCCATAAAAAAACTGTTCACGAAAAACTCTTGACGAAGGCGGGAGTAGGGCTGGTTGTATGGGCTTTTAGTCAGCAACAGTTTTACCATGCTTCACATGTCGAAGCAGTCTGCGAAAATGCAAAAAAGACCCAGCCGCGGTGGCGGCTGCGGTTTTCGTCCGAACAAGAGCCGAGACCTCGCCGCCGGCGCGCCCTTTTTACGTCGCCCAGCGCACGCCAAGTGCATCCGCCGAGCGATCCGTCGTCGCGCGTGAAAGGGCTCCCGCCGACCAGAGCGACACGTCTCGCGTCTGACCCCACGGCTCGCGCCGCATCCGCGCCCGAAACCGAAAGCTCACGATGTCCACCTGCGTGCTGGTGGAGACCGGCGAGGAGGATCCGGTCGTGTCCGTCGCCACGCTGGTGAGCGGCCTGATCGGCGATGCCTCGGACAAGCTCGCCGCCGAGTGCGGCGCGCTGCTCGAGGCGGGCAAGTTCGCGGACGCCATGGGTAAGATCATGGCGCACGGCGCCAAGCTCTTCGCGGACGCTTCGGACAAAGATCTCGAGGCTGCCGTGCTGATCCTGGGAGGCACCGCGCAGCGCCTCCCCGCCGCGGACGCCGCCGCGTGCCTGGAGAAGCTCGTCGCCGAGGCGCTCAGCAGCACCGAGCGCGGCGCGATGCGCGCCACCCTGCTGTTCCAGCTGTACAACATGCAGGCGGACGCCGCGGCGCGCTTCGCGACGCTCACGAAGATCCTCGCGTACGTCAAACAGGCGAAGCTCGGCGCGCTCGTCGATCCGCTCGCCCGCCACGTCGAGGAGAACTACACGACGTGGAACCTCGACGCGAAGGCGACGCGCGCGCTTCTGCGCGACATCTTCACGATGCTCTCCGAAACCCACGGCGCGGTGGATCCCAACGGCGTCGCCGCGACGCGCGTTCTGGAGCTCAGGCTGAAGTACCTCAACACCTTCGCCGCGGGCGAGGCGCTGGACGCCGCGGGCGAGGAGGTGGCGACGGCGGCGGTGGTGTCGTTCATCCAGGCCAAGGACATGATGTTCCGGTGCGACATCCTCGGCTACCCCGCCGTGCAGGCGCTCAAGGCCACCAAGTCCGCGCCCGTCCTAGAGCTGCTCTCCACGCTGCTCACCGCCGACGGCGTGGACGCCTTTGCGGCTTTTGCCAAGAAAAACGGCGCGCTGTTCAAGCAGCTCGGCCTGGACGAGGTTGAGTGCGCGGGCAAGATGAAGCTGCTGGCGCTGTGCGGGCTCGCGGAGAGCGCCGTGGGAAGCGGCGGGCAGGTGACGTACGCGCAGGTGGCGGCTGCTCTGTCGTGCGGAGAGGGCGAGGTCGAGGGCTGGATCGTCCGCGCCATCGGCGCGCGCCTCGTCGAGGCGAAGATGGACCAGGTGCGCGGCGTCGCGGTGGTGACCCGCGTCACGCACCGCGTGTTCGGCGAGCAGCAGTGGAAGGACCTCGCCGCGAGCGTCGAGTCGTGGAGGGAGAACTTGGCGGGGGTCGGGAAGGCGATCGCCAAGTCGGTCGCGACCGGGAACGCCACGCTCACCAAGGAAGCCGTCGCCGTCTAACCGCGAATTTCGCCGGAAATCCGCGAGCGCGGTTTTTTTTACGACAAACAGCGCTCTTCATATATCGACGCACGAAAACACTACAAAAATCCCCACGCTCTACCGTGGTGCTCGCCCACACACACGTCACGCGCCCCACAACACGGCGACGCCGTTTTTGTCCGCCGTCGCCAGCCCCCTCTGTCCCCACGCGCACGTCGCCACCGCCGCGTCGTGCGCGCGGAGCGTGGCTCGCAAGCCTCCGTCGCGCGCGCTCCACACGAACACCCCGCCGTCGGCGCCGCCCGCCACGACGTGCCTCCCGTCCGGCGACACGCACGGGTTCGCCCACTGGCTGCCGCTCCGGTACGCCGAGGCCCTGAACGTCTGCACCACCTCCCCCGCCCCGCCTCGCAGATCGATCAGCTTGAGCGTGTTGTCGCGGCTGCTGGTGACGAATTGCGACCGGTTGGAGGGCATCGTCGCCACCGACGTGACGTGCTGCGCGTGCGCCTTGACCTCGATCGGGTCCGCTGCCTGGCCCGGCTTCTGCCGCAGGTCCCACACGCGACACGCCCCGTCGAAGTGGCCGCTGACGACGACGGACGCGCCGTCCCCGTACGTCACGGCGTTGCAGTTGCTGGCGCACATGATGCTCGCCACGCAGAACCCTTTGTTCAGGTCCCACGCCTTCACCGTGCGGTCGTGCGCGCACGAAACCGCGCGGGTCGACTCCCACGGGTTGAACCGCGCCGCGCACACCTTGTCCGCGTGGCCGGTCATGGTGTGGCGCACTCTCCCCGAGGTGGCGTCCCACAGACGCACCGCGCGGTCCGTGCCCGCGCCGAGGAGCATCATCGACCCGCCGCCCTCGCGAGAGTCGGGCCCGCTCGAGAAGTCGGCGTCCAGAAGCGCGCCCGTCGCGCCGGTCAAACGCGCCGGACCGGTGGCCAGGCCCGTGTCCGCGTCCCACAGCGCTATGACCTTGTCGTCCCCCGCGGTGGCCAGCACGTCCCCGCCGGGCGTGAGCGCCACGCGATGCGTGCCCCCCGCGTTCGCGCGAATCGCGACGCGTTTCCGGGCGGGGAAGTATTGCCCCACAAACGCGCCCGTCTCGGCGCCGGCGAGACTCGCCATGCTCGCCGCCGACGCCGCCGAGAGGTCGGACGCCATCGCGCGGAGCTCGTTCTCCTTCTTCTGGCGCTTCAAGTCCTCGTACAGGTCGTTGATCTCGTTCATCTTCTCCGCCTCCTGGACCTTGATGGCCATGAGGCGCTCCACCAGCATCGCGTTCTCGGCTTCCAGCTTCTCGGCTTTCGCCAGAGCGTCGTCCCGACCCGCCAGCCGAGACTCCGCCTCTGCCGCCGCGTGCTGCGCGGCGGCGCGCGAGGTCTCCAGAGCCGCGTCCAGGTCGTCCCCGCGCGCGATGGCATCGTCGCGTTCGCGCTCGACTGCCGCGAGTGTCTCCCGCGCGAGTTTAAGCTCCTCCTCCGCTTTCGCGAGACGATCCTTCGCCACGATGACTTGTTGGGAACTCTCCGCGTGCTGCTTGTAGCTCGCCGCGAGCTCGGCTTGGAGCTCGGTGATGCGTGCGGACTGGTCCTGCGCCGCGGCTCCCCGCGCCGCAGCCTCGCTCGCCGTCTTTAAGCTCGCCTCGGCGTTCTCCTTGCCCTCTCCGAGCTCGGCGCACTGGCGCTGCAGCGCCGTCACGCGCTCCTGCAGCGTCCTCGCCTGACGCTGCGCCACGGCGTGGGCCTCGAACACCGCCCGAAAAGCATCCACCTCGCTGCGGTTTCTCGCCTGCAGCTTGGCGAGCAGAGCCGCGGGCGTCTCGCCGTCGGACATCTTTCGCCCAGCGGAACGACCCCGCGAAGAGCCAAGCCTGCCCCCCGGGGGGTTCCTTCGCCGCGCGTCTCCGAGTGCGCCGAGACCAAATCTGACGTTTATTTTCACGTGACTTTATTCTTTGAAAAGGAAAAGCCCGATGTCACCGCGCCACACCTCCCAGAGCCAGGAAAGATCATGCCGTCCGTGCAGGAAGTCGAGGACCTTCTTCGCACCGCGCTCGAGGCGACGGAAGTGGACGTCACCGACATTAGCGGAGAGTACGTCTCGGCGAGCGTCACGTCCCGATCGCCTCGACTCCTTCCCAGAACGGAAACCGTCCTCTTCCCGACAATCCGTCCGACCGAGCTGACGTCTCTCCCCCTCTTCGCCACAGCTGCGGGTCGAGCTTCGAGGTTTCCGTGGTGAGCAAACAGTTCCAGGGCAAGGCCCCGCTTGCGCGCCACCGGCTCGTGCACAACGCACTCGGCGCGCTGATGGAGTCCATCCACGCGCTTTCCATCAAAAGCGCGAAGACCCCGGAGCAAGCCGCGGCGTGAGCGAACGCGGCGACGCGCGTCCGGCGGCTCGAAATCGCGAAAAAGGCGCGAGCCGAGCAGACGCAGGAAGTGGATGACGTGCGCGAGAGAGACACGAGAGAGACACGTCGATACGCGAGCGCGCGGTGTTCGAAGAGATTGAATCACACGATACCGAAGTCAAACGACGAGGGCGACGAAAGCGCGCTCGTCTCCCAAAGGCTCCCGAATCTTTTTTTGTCTAGAGGTGGTAGGTGTGCACCTCGCAGTTCTTCAGGCTCCTGTTCCCTCCCACCAGCTCCTTGAAGAACGTGGAGTGCCCGAACACGACGAACGTCTTGTCCTCCCGGCTCATCAGCCAGTGCCGGAACGTCGCGACGCGTTCCTTGAACTTCGCCGTCGGCTCGTGCGACTGGAAAAGCTGCCGCTCGGCGTCGTTCGGGTGGTGCGGGCGGTTGTACCACCACACGTCCCCCGGCAGCCGCGACAGGCTCAGCCCGAGCAGCGGGAACTCGTTCATGAGCACGCCCTTGCACCGCCCGATGTCGCCCGAAGTGGCGAGCTTCTCGGAAAGGTGCGGGTGCACGATCACGCGCTCGCCCCACGAGGACATCTCCGCGGCGTCCGGCTCGAGCGTCTCGGACGGCGACGCGCCCACCGCGTCCGTCCCGAGCTCGCCGCAGTCCGAGCCCAGCCGACGGAGCGTCGCCGGCGCCGGCGTCTGCTCGTCACACGCGCCGTTCGTCTCCGAGAACCGGCTGCTCTCGCCGCGCAGAAGCAGGTCCACGCCGCCGCCGCCGATACCTCGCGCGACGAGCCCGGGATCGTCCGCGCGCGCCGGCGCCGGCGCCGGCGCGTCCCGCGCGACGGAGCGTTCGTCGACGCCGCCGTTCTCGTCGCTCTCTTTCGGAAACGAAAACGTTCTCGTCTCCCCCCGCGCGTCTTTCTCGCCGCCGCGCGACAGCCTGCTCTTCCCCCCGGCGGCGCGCCCCGAGGGCGGCTTTCCCTCTCCGCCGACGCTCTTCCCCACCCCCCCGCCCGCGGCCTCGCTCATCGCCGCGGCCTTCCTCCTCTGCGCCGCCGCCACCTCCAGCGAGGACTTGTAGCCGTGCACGCACGTCTCCATGGCGCGCGTCAGCGGCGACGTGACCCACACGGCGTCCTTGGGGAGCTTCGAGAGAAACGGCCCCAGCCCCCTCGCCTGGCGCACGCCCAGTTTCGTCAGCGGCGCGTCGAAGATGTTGGGCTCGTCCCAGGACCCGGGACCGCTGATGGCCTCGTTGTACGTGCTCTGCCCGTGCCGCACCAGGTGCACCACCTTGCGCCCGCGCACGAAGATGGGAAACAGACGCTGGTTGGACGCGGCGGCGACGTCATCCGCCGCCGCCGCCGTGCGACCGTCGCTCATCGTGCTCTCCGACCGCTGCAGCGAGCTCGCCAGCTCGTGCCCGGGGGACATGATGTACTGCGAACCGCCCAGCTCGCCGGGGGAAAGCGCCACGTCGTCGTACGCGGAGGGGTCCATGGAGGTGAGCCGCGTCGGCGTCTGGCGCACGGCATCCGGCACGTGCGCCGCCGCGCGGGGATCGATCGCATCCTCCTCGGCGCCGCGTTTCGAACGCGGGGACGTCACGAGAAGCTCGGCGTCCTCGCGAGCCAGCCTGCGGATCCGGGTCGTGTTTCGAGGGAGATGGTGGTGGACGGAAAGGCGCGCGAGGGGGAGTCAGCACGCGCTCGCGGGACCGCTCGGCGGCGTCCGCCCTGCGCGCGACGGCGCGGAGCGGAAATATTCAAAATGGCAGTTTGAAGCGGGGTGCCAAGCTGAGAAGAGGGGTGCCAAGGATTTTCTCGGATCGGAAGAGACGCGCTCGTACCTGTCTCGCTCGGCGGAATCGACGTTCAGCTCGTCGAACGACCTCTTGCGCTGCAGCTTGAAGCCTGCGAGGGGAGGCGGGAAGAGGGGGGGATTCGTCAGTTCCACGACGCGCGTCCTCGACATCATCGAGTTCGGACCAACTTTCGTGTCTTGAGGTCCGTTGTCGCCCACGCAAGGCCCACGGGACGCGGACGCGAGCCTCGAGTCGGGCACGGTCCGGACCCAACGGAGACGCCGGCGCCTCATACATTCCCGCACGCACCTGGAGTGACCCCCGGCGTGTGACGCAGCGGCGAGTTATGCGCGTGCTCGGCATGCTGCGCGGCTTCGGTCGATGGAGTGAACTCGTGCGCTTTGTGCGCCTCGGGCGTGGCCTCTTCGGCGAACGCCTCGCGCGGCCGTTTACCGAGAGACGAGCGGTTGCGGTTCATCGCGCAGATCCGCGCCGTCCGGACGCCACCACCGTTCTCGCGCACCAGAGGTGCAGGCGCGCCCCCGCCTGTCTACCTCGCACGATCTCAGGACTGGTATAGCTGGAGGCACTCCTTGCCCTTATAAACACAGTCGACGATTTTCAACGGGAAACAGCGCGAGACGATGACGGAAACTTTCGCACTGGTTGCGGATCTCGTAGAGTCTCACTCACAAACGCGCACCCACAGGGACCTACGCTCGTCGGGTCGGTCGCCGAGGAGGCCGATGTCACGCATCCTCGCGAGACGATGCGTGCGCAGCAGCATGACGCGCGTTTTGCTGAGACCGGTTCAGCACGACCCCCTCTCGAAATTCGAGGGAGCGGTCCCGAACTCGGTCGTCAGCGGGCGAAGGCTCCTCGCGGACAAGGCTGGTGGGAAGCACGACGAGGCGATGCGGGGTCTTCCGGAGAGCCGCGTGCCGATCGTAGAGGACCAATCCATCCCCGCGACGGAGGAGGAGTTCGCGCGACGCCGCGCGGCGGCACTTCGCCACTGGATGGAGAATGAGCTGGGGAAGGAACGAGCTGCGCTCACCGCGTTGCTCGCGAAACACGGGGTGAAAATACAGGGTGGCGCCGATGAGGCCAAGGCGTTCGTGGAGGAGCTCATCGAGTGGAAGGCGGACGCGGTGGTTTCTGGGATTGGACATAGCGAAGATAAATGAATGTAAGGATACGTGATGCTCGTACCTGAGCTCGGAGGCATCCGTCCTCGTAGTCGACGTCGGTGCCGACGACGCGAACCCGCCGCAGGCCGGTTTCGGTTCTTGAAATTCGCGTTCAAAAACGTGAACCCGTCTGCGCCTCCGAGAAACCGCATTGGAGGGCGCGCAGGCGTCACGTGAAGGCGAGCGACGCCGACACGTGTCGTCATGTCCGAGCGCGCGGAACCCTCGCAGAGCTCCGGGACCTCACCCGACGGGTCGTCTCCCGGGGAGGTCGTCGCCGAGGAGTGGTCCGACGGCGACGACGATGAACATTCGTTCGGCGTTTCCAACGACCCGGCGACGCACGGCGTCGCGGACGCCGCGGAGCTCCTCGCCCTCCGCGAGGCGCTCAGCGAGAAGGAGCTCCAGATTCTGGAAATGCGGCAATCTATGGCGGACGAGGAGGAGGAGAACGCCAGGACGCTTACGTCCGCGAGGAAGGAGCTCGCCGCGAAGGTGCGGGAGAGCGCCGTGCGGGCGAAAGCCAAGATTCGCATCCTGCGTTCGGAGCTCAAGGCTGCGCGCGAGGCTGCCGAGACGGAGCGCGAGGCGTCGGCCGCCGAGCGAGCGGCCGCGGCTTCTGCGCGCGAAGAGATGGCGACCTACCGCGAGAAGTGGATGGACGAGAAGCGCGCCGCCGCGGTCGCGGAAGCGGTCGCGGAGAAGGCGAAAGAGCACGTCGCCCTGGCGCGTGAAGAACGCGCCGAGGCGCGCGAGGAACGAGACGCGGCGAGACGCGAGACGCTGGAGAAGACGCGCGAGCTCCACGCGCTGCGCGAGAGCACGGAACCCGCGCGTCTCGAGAGCCAGGCGGCTGTCGATGAGGCGCAGCGAGCCGCGGCGCGGGCCCAGCAGGCGGCGGCGACGGCGGAGGCGGAGCTCGCGGACGCGCGCGAAGAAGCGCGGCGGGTCGCGCGACGCCAAGACGGCGCGGCGGCGGCGCGCAAGGACCGCGCGTTGACTCTTTTGAAGGAAAACGCGGATGAGCGCGTCCGCGAGGCGATCACGCGCGAGGCTGCCGCGATCGAAGAGGCGGCAACGCACGCGAGCATCGCCAAGCAGGCGGTCGCCAAGGCTGAGGCGGTCGCGCGAGCGCAGGTGGAGCTCAAGGCGAAGACGCAGCAGCTCATCGACCGGGTCGCCGAGACGCAGCGGCACGCGCGC
>Ga0209666_1001107_pt1 | contig 20692 bp, 20 predicted proteins | sample SaaInlV_125m_DNA_FD_184679 | JGI IMG/M metagenome (GOLD analysis project Ga0209666, IMG submission 184679) | Marine microbial communities from expanding oxygen minimum zones in the Saanich Inlet - Saanich Inlet SI037_S3LV_10m_DNA (SPAdes)... | ecosystem: Environmental > Aquatic > Marine >...
GAACTCTAGGTGAAGTCTTTATTGATATTGCCAAAGAGGGTGCAACTCTTAAAGGTGTGCTTGGTTGTTTTGCCATTGCTGTCTCAAAGGGACTGCAGTATGGAGTTCCTTTGGAAGAATTTGTGGACACATTTACTTTCCAGACTTTTGAGCCAAGAGGCATGGTCGAGGGACACGAAAATATTAAGATGAGCAACTCTATCATTGACTATGTGTTTCGAGCACTTGGTTTAGAGTACTTAGATAGAACAGATATCGTTCAAGTGCCGCCAAAAGATAAGGTTTCTCAGGGAGCTGAGCCCATAGAAATGATGGAAACAGAGACTGCACCTGTAGCTAAAACAGAGACTGCACCTGTAGCTAAAACAGAGACTGCACCTGTAGCTAAAACAGAGACTGCACCTGTTGAGCAAGCAGAAAATTCAGTTGCTACAGTGCAAGAGGTTCTTGGTGACATGATGGGTGATGCACCAGCTTGTAATGAGTGTGGGCATATAACAATTAGAAATGGTTCATGTTACAAATGCTTAAACTGTGGAAATTCTCTTGGGTGTAGTTAATTAAAAAATCTGTATTTTAAAGTATTATATAAGTATTTAAACCCATCAGACGTTTTAATTTTCTTACCTTCCGTGTAGGATCTTCCTTCGTATTTGATTGGAACTTCAAGAATACTTTTATTTTTTTTTAGAAATTTACTCAATAATTCAACTTCGATTGAAAAACCTTTTTCTTTGAGAATTACTTCTTTAAAAAATTTGGTTGGCATAAGTTTATAACAAGTAGCCACATCAGTAATGTAGTAAAAATTAACGACTGAAAAAAAGAGTGACATCACTCTATTTGCTAGATTTGTTCTAAAGTAAACATTTTTTCTAACTTTATTACCAATAAATCTTGAGCCTAGAATTAATGTATCAGGATTTTTTTTTGCAAGACTGAACATTTCTATAATATCATCAGGGAAATATTCAAGGTCCGCATCGTGAATAACTACATGTGAAGTTTCTATCAAATTCTTTGCATTGTTAAGAGCGTCACCTTTTCCAGAATTTCTCTCTCCTTTTATATACTCAATACGAGGATTATTTTCTATAAGTTGTAAAGCTATTTCTGAAGATCCATCAGTAGAACAATCGTCTGTAAGAATAATTTGGTCAAAAATATCTAAATCTGTGACTCTTTTTACTGAGATTTCTAAGAATTCTTTTTCATTGTAAAAAGGTATTATTACGGCCAAGTTTTTCATTACTTACATCATAAATCAAACTAATATAAATAAGCGTAATTTAATAGAAAGGGCGCTTAGCTCAGTCTGGCAGAGCGCTTCCCTTACAAGGAAGAAGTCACAGGTTCAAATCCTGTAGCGCCCACAAAAGTTTTTCGATATTTACTATTAAAACATAATATCGAAATGAACACATAGTTAACATCAAAGAAAATAAATAAACCCAAATACATAAAACTAACTCTATTAATCTAACCAAATGACTATGTGGTGTTTAATAAATTTTCAAGACTATATTTAACAAATATGTTGAAAAAAATTACTAATTCACCGAAAACTGAGCAGTATCTAATTTACATACTATGTCTTGTTATATTATTTGTTTTAGTATTCAATATTTTTAATTATGATCCAATAGAAGGCTACGATGCTACAGCACATTTTGCTTACGTTGATGTGCTTCCACATTTAGATAATCTTTTACCAGAAAATACATATGAATATTTTAATCCACCATTACCATATATTTTTCCCTCACTAGTCGGAATTGTATGTAAAAATTTCTTAGATAAGTCTTACGATGCCTGTAAAAATATCTACATAGATTCAATACAAATATTACAATTTTTTATGTTTTTAACTTCTGTATATTTTTATCTTAAAACGCTAAATTTATTTAATCCTGGAAACAATTCATTAAAGCTATCTTTTTTAATTTTGCTCTTTCTACTGACGGCAAACTATAAAGCTTTCGCTATGTTTAGGGGGGAGACTTATATTATTCTGTTGAATAGCATTTTATTATATAGATTCAGTCGACTGATAAAAAACTCATTCAAATGGAATAATAATGACTATTTAATATTTGGAATTATTATTGGCCTGCTTGCACTGAGTAGACAGTGGGCTTTTTTGTTATTTCCCCCATATTTTTTGCTTTATCTTTTTTTAAAAAATGAAAATAAAACTAGCTATTTGAATTTTATAATTTATTCTTTTTTTGTTGGATTTGCAATTTCTTCATGGTGGTACTTCAGACTTCTTTTTGAATTTGGTTCTTTCACGGCGTTTAACTTAGAAACAACAAAATTTAGCCTTTTGAATCAAAAGCTATCATTTTACTTTCCATTTAATAGTGACGCTGTATTTGTTTTTACAAAACCGATACGTTCTAATTTTGTAAATCAATTTCTTCCAATAATTTATTCAGATCTTTGGGGGGATTACTGGGGGTATTTTTCATTTACTAGCAATAAACTTGATATAGGAAGAAATCAATCACAAATAGGTAATTACTTGGCACGTGTAAATATTGTCTCACTCGTACCTACATTTATATTATGTGCTGGTGTCAATTATGGATTTAAGGCAATGAAAAATAAAGTAAAATCTGAGTATGATACTTTTAATACACTGATTTTTTTATCTATTTTATCAAGTTTCATTGGATATCTTTGGTTTCTAATTAAATACCCAAGTTACAATGGGAATACCATAAAAGCAGTTTATATATTGCAACTTTTTCATCTTATGTGTTTCCTAGGTGCAAGTTATCTTAGTAAAGTAAAAAATTTCAACAACAGTAGGTACCTTGTCCTGATCGGAATACTTACTTTGGTATTCTTTCATAATGTTCCTGCAATGCTTTCACATTATCAGTAAGTGTAAAAATTAACGTGTAAAGTTAATTAATAATATTTTCAACTTGCTTCCTGTATATAAAATTATCTAAGCTCTCTAAAAAAATAGGAATCATTAAATGGAAAATATTCAAAAAATACCTATAACTTGAACCAATATGGTCAGCACTCTCTTCGGACCCCCACGCAAAAATATACAAGATAAAAACTAATGCTGTGTTCAATAAGATGATTCTTATAAAATCTATGTACTTGGTTTTATGGTTTTTAGAGTTAAATAAAAATAAAATAAAAAAGGCTAACAATAAATAAGTAAGTGGTCTATCAATTAAAAACTGTTCTACTACTCTCTTAAAGTTTGTATAGTTATAAGTTGATTCTTCGTTGGTTGAAGAATCAAAAAATCTTATGTAATTAATCCAAGTTAGGTGTACACCTAGCACTAAAAAATTAAAGAAAGAAAAAATTACTCCAGAAAAGCTTATTATGAATACCCTTAAATGAATTATTTTCTTATATAGAGCATAGAATATAAATAATATTGCTAAAGCGGCCACAAACTGCTTACTAAAATATAGAAAACCCAATAAAAGTGAATAAATATATTTCTGCTTTCTTGTTTGCACATTAACAAATGAATACATGACAACACCAAAAAAATAGCTAACACCTGACTCCATCATTAGGGAATTAAAGAAAATATATCTAAACCAGTGACTATTTAATGAAACTAAGGTAAATAGGAAAATAAAAAATATTTTGGAAACTTTGGAAGATTTGATTTCGTAAATAAAGAGTAAAGTTAAGAAATAGTAGATATTTTTAATGAATGGGTAAAAATAATACATATGAGACTTAGAAAATATTAAAGTACTTACGGCATTTATATGTGAGATAAGTAACCCATATCCACTGTGAGATGTTTGTTTTTTTAATCCTATAAAGTAATTATCTTCATAAATATTTGTTGTCGAAGGAAGCCATACTTTTGATTCCTCAGGAACTGTATAAATTGTTGGTGTCAAAGAAAAATTACTAGATATAAGTTCAAAAATATACTGTCTGAAGAAAATTAATAAGAGAACAAATAAGATAAAAGCTTTTTTATTTATATTTGTTCTTAAAATAATTACTATAATCCAAAATACATTAACAAATGTAAACGTGTAAATTAGATCAAAATGTTTTGTTAAAAATAAAAAAAAAGTATCAAAAATGAAAAAGCTAAACAAATAACAAACAACTGAAACTGAGATATTGGTAAGCCCTAGGGCTATTTTTATCTGACTTCCGATATAAACTAAAGACAATGTTAGTAATAAGCTAAGTAGTAGATTCATAAAGTCGGGGTTGTATAATGAAAGATTTCGTGTCTCTCTGGGAAGAAGTTTAAAAAAATAATTATAAACAATTGGGGAAAATAAAATAAACAGGCTAATTATTTTCTTATTGTTACTAGATGTCATTAATAATTTATTCATTTTTATGTATTAATCTACTTAAACAACTCTCTTAAAGTAACAATGCCGTCTTTAAATGAAATTTTCTTTCCTTCCTTTATGGATCTCGGATCATAACCAACACTAACCTCATGTATTTCTATGTTGTTATTACAAAGACTTCTTACAATTTCTGGTTCAATATCAAATCCATTTGAATTCAATTTGAGATCATCAATAAGGGCTGTTTTGAATGACTTTACTGCTGTTTCTATATCTGTAAGTTTAGAACCATATCTGATATTGCCAATTGTTGTTAACAGTCTATTAACAATGTATCTATCAATGCCCATTTTAAAGATTGTTTTTAGTGAGATATTAATAAACCTAGAACCAAAAATAGACACCATTTCTGGATTATTTTCATAAAGACTAATGACTTTATTGAGATCCTTAAGGTTTACTTCACTATCCGCATCTGTAAAAATAACTATTTCAGATTTGCTTTTTATGTGGTCAAGACCAGATCTCATTGCAAATCCCTTTCCATAATTTTTTCCTAACTCTATCAAGTTAAAGTTTGGATAAATTATTTTTTTTAAATTAATAACACTTTTGTCTGTAGAGCCATCGTCAACAACTACGATTAAAATATCTGGAAAATCCATACAAAGGTTAGTGACCACACCACTAACAGTATTCTCTTCATTAAAGCATGGAATGACAATCGAGAATTTGGTTTTCATAATTGTAATTTTAATCTAAATAATTTCTTCTAGTGTTGAATCAAATTTTGAATCCAAAGTACTGCTTCAAGAAAAAGTAGATAAATAATGTATTGTCTATTAAGTATCTTCTTGCAAGCCTAATTGGTTCCTGGGAAAACCTAAATAGCCACTCAAAACCATTTTTAGCAAAAAATTCTGGGGCTTTATATTTAGTTTTTGCAACCCAATCAAATACATTGCCAACACCCAAAATATTAAAATCATTTTTTTTGTTCTCCATAATGTATTGCATAAATTTTTCTTGTTTTGGAAAACCGAGTGAAATCCATATAATATCTGCTTTAGTTTCATCAAGAAGAATTGGATACTCTTCATTCAAGAATTTAGAGGTATCTTGCATTGGAGGACAGTAGTACCCATTAATAACGATATTAGGATATTCTTTTTCAAGCTCAGAAATCATTTTTAATGTTACTTCTTCAATGTTTCCAAAAAAATAATGACTTGTATTATCTTTGATACCCTCAGTGATAGTCTTATGAAATATGTTGAATCCGTCAACTCTTTCCTGTTTAACACCATATAGAATATTCAATGCCTTAGAAAGAGGATATCCATCACAAATTTTGTATGTCATTGAATTTATCATAGAGGCCATACCTCCTGAACGTGCACCCCTGACAACACTATTGGCATTGCATACTGCCACAGAATTATTTGTAGTATTAATTAGATGCAAAGCCATTTCTTTAGTTGTAATTAAAGATAAGTTAGTTCTGAAAAGTTTTGCTTCATTCATCACTTATAATTTAAGCATAAGTATGTTCTTTTTGTAATATATAGGGATTCTTTTACTAGCATGTCCTTGTGGATAATCATAAGTTTTTAGTAGTAAGCCCTACTTATAATGAATCGGAAAATATTAAGAAATTTATTAATCAATTACTAGATTCAAATTTTCATGTTCTCATTATCGATGATGATTCACCAGATGGAACATCTGACTTAATAAAAGAGCATCAACAATACGAAAATAGTTTATTTTTAATCGAAAGGTCTGGCAAACTAGGCTACGGTTCGGCAATTATTGCTGGTTTCAATTATGGAGTTAAAAATAATTATGAATACATTGTTCAGATGGATGCAGACCTTTCTCATCAAATTCAAGATTTGCACAATATGATTAACAATATTGATGGTTACGATGTAATTGTTGGAAGTCGATACATAAAAGATGGTGGAAGCAGGGGTTGGGGTGTGCATCGAAGGCTTTTGTCAAAGTATGCCAATAAATTAGCAGGATTTGTAACCAAATCAGAAATAAATGATATGACAACAGGATTTAGAATTTATAATTCAGCTTCATTAAAAAAAATTAGTTATGAAAGCTCTGAATATAATGGCTATTCCTTTTTGGTAGACTTACTTAATAAATGTGTTCAAAAAGAATTACATATAAAAGAAGTCCCTATTACTTTTCTAGAAAGGGAACTAGGTAAATCCAAGATGAACTTTTCAATTGTTTTAGAGGGTGTTAGAACTTTAGCCAAAATTTATTTCACTAAATAAATAAATTTAAGTCCAAAAAAATTTGTATAATCTTATGTGTGCACATCATTTTATTTGTTTTATTTTCATCTTATTTCTTCCTCCTTGGGAGAGGTGCAATTTTACTAATAAATAAAGTATTTAAAATAAAATTGTTAGATGACAATTCTAAAATATTTGAAACATCATTAATAGTCTTCTATCCATTGCTAGGTTTAATAATTTTTGGAAATTATATGTTTTTAGTAAACTTTTTCTTTCCTATTAACAATCTATTGATATTGCCAACAATATCAATAATGTTGTTATGTAATTTCTATGAAAAAATTAATCTTTATAGCAATATAAAAATATATGCCATATCTTTAATAAATACAATTATTTTATCCATTAGTTCCTACGATATTAATTTTCAATATGATGCTGGTTATTACCATCTAAATTATCAAAATTGGCTAAGAGAATTTAAATTAGTTCCTGGATTAAATAACCTTAATGCAGCTTTTGGTACCTCGTCTATTGTTGACTACATATCTGCGCCTCTTTGGTTAAAAGATAATTTAATACTGCTCCACTACATAACAATCCTGTTTCTTGGTATTTTTGTTAATTTTGTTTTCTATCATTTGATTGTTTCAAGAAATAACTATTTTTTATTTACTAGTTTTATAGTTATAGTTTACGGACTTTTAGACAATTTTGGAATTGGAGGTGGTAGAAATGGGTTTTTTACAATTCATGGAATAATAAAGCCTGACATTGCTTCAAGTGTGCTTTTTTATCTCAACAGCATTTTTTGTACTTATATTTTGATATCAAAGAAATTTAACAAGATTGATTTAATTCTATTAAATATTTTCATAATTTTTGCTTTTCAGCTAAAAATTTCATCCTCTCTCCTTTTTATATATTTTATGTATGTCCTAATTAAAAGTCAGAAACTAACTTTTAGAAACCTAATTTTTACAAATTTAATTTTAGCTCTATGGCTTGTAAAAAGTCTTTTATTAACTTCATGTTTATTGTATCCGGTAGAAATTACCTGTATTAACTTACCGTGGTTTAATCTTGATGCTATTTCTGGAATTAAAAATGTAACAGGTGAATTTAATAATTCATACTTATTAGGCAACTCGGTGACAGAGTGGTTTAATGATTGGATATTAATTGAGATCAACCGAACAATAATTTATAATTTTTTTATTTCGTTTTTTGTCTTAACTATTGTAAAACATTTACTTACAGTAAAGATGTCTGAATCTAAAAAGGGTTATATAGTTATTCCCATTGCTTTTGTTGTTATGAATTATTTAATTTGGATTGTAGGTGCAGCACATCCAAGATTTATTTATGGTTTATTCGCATTTACTGTAAGCTTACTTTTTTTAGATTTTCAAAACAGAAAGTTACGTTTTAAAATAAACTCTAATATAAATTTAATCCTTTTAGGTTTTGGTATTTTTACTGTTTTACTTATACCTAGAATAAATTCCTATAAAGCTTTTATTGACGATCCATTTAAGAGTCCGTCTATAAAACCAGATATAGTTGAATATATTGACTTAAGAGATAATTGGGTTCTACCTCTTTCCGGAGATCAATGTTGGGTAAACTTAAACTGTATTCCATATGATAAAAATATAAAAAAAGAACAATTTGTTAATTATTTTACTTATGTAGTGAATCGTTAGTAACTATTTTACGACTCCACATAATTTTGCAATCTCTATATTGAATTTATGTTGATTATAATTTTTTTTAATATTCTCAATTCCCTGTACTGCGATATTGTTTAATTTTTGTTCATCATAATATATATTCATTATCTCACTAGTCCATTCTTCAATACTGTTATCAACTAAAATTAATCCAGAATTCACTGATAAATTTTTCTTATCCCAAAAACCATTGTTATAGTTAATAATTACTGGAGTTCCTACAGCTATTGATTGCATAGCAACACTTTGCCCAGAGGCAGTGATTTCAGTATCCTTGATGGGTAGTATTGTTAGTTTTTTTGCTTTATAAAATTTTTTTAGGTCTAAGTCTCCAATAATAGATTTGTTCCAATCTCCATCAATAAGTTCCACGTTATGAGGAAGAGCGGTACTTTTATTAATTAGCGAGGTTACAAATGTAAATTTGATATCTTGTAAGCTCTTAGAAATCTCTATTAATTTATTAATATCTCGAAATTCATTGTTTCCAACAAAAAGAATACCTTCTTTTTTAGAAGTATCCAAATTTTCTGAATTCCAGAAATCTGTATCAATACAGAAGGGAAGTGAGAACAGCTTTTTTCTTAATCGAGGTAGCTTTTTTAAAGCATACTCATATTCATTATGAGATGTAAAAATAATCTTTTCTGAGTTAAGAATAGTAAACCTGATAACAAAATTTTTAAGTTTCTTTCTTAAATAGTTCTGAACTTTCACCTCAAATAAACCAGAATTAATAATCAATATTTTTTTATTTTTTACTCTTTTTAAAAATAATAAAAGATTAATTGAAACTCCTAGACCATGATTTGTCGCAATAATATACTCTGCTTCTTTAATTTTTTGGAGGTAATCAATATTTAGTAACTTACTAGTAGAAAATGAGATTTGAAAAAATTTAGAAAAATAAGTATCAATAAAATTATAAAGTCTACTTTCAGTTGATTTATCTGTAACCTCTATTAAGTCCACTTCTTCATCAATATTTTTTAAATAGTCATATGAATAAAAAAACTCTTTAGGAAAACTATCAGATTGATTAAGTTTATCTAACCTGCCTTCTTTGAATATATACAATATTTTAATAATTAACTTTCTTCCCAATTAATATAATGACTTAATATATTAAATATCCAAAAAAAAATATTAAAAATATAATCATTTTTAATACTGATGTATTATTAGACGTATGAAAAGAGCATTGATAACTGGTATAACAGGCCAAGATGGTTCTTACTTGGCAAGATTTTTAATAGATAAAGGATATGAAGTCCATGGGACTGTTAGAAGATCTTCTTCCATAAACACACATCGTATCGATGATTTAATCTCTAGGTATGAAAATGATGGAGTGTTAAATTTATACTATTCAGACCTTTTAGATTCCTCTTCAATGTCAAATTTGATAATGAATATAAAACCAGATGAAATTTATAACTTGGCTGCTCAGTCACATGTAGCTGTCTCATTCAGCAATCCGACATTTACTACTCAGGTTGGAACGTTAGGTTCTGTAACATTACTTGAAAGCGTAAGACATCTTGACAAAGAGGTTAAATTTTACCAAGCTTCCTCTTCTGAAATGTATGGTGGAGACTTTGAGGGTTTCCTAAATGAGGAATCTCCTTTTAATCCAAAAAGTCCATATGCAGCATCTAAAGTATTTGCACATAATCTTACTAAGATGTACAGAGAAACATATAATCTATTTTGTGTAAATGGAATATTATTTAATCATGAATCACCCTACAGAGGTGAAACTTTTGTAACAAGAAAAATTTCAAAGGCCGTAGGAAGAATTTCTATGGGAATTCAAGAAAAACTTACTTTGGGAAATTTAGAAGCATCTAGAGACTGGGGTTTTTCTGGTGATTATGTAGAAGCTATGTTTTTAATGATGCAATATGAAAAAGCTGACGACTGGGTTGTCGCAACAGGTGAGACATATACAGTTAAAGAATTTGCCAAAAAAGCATTCGAACATGTAAATCTTGATTGGCAGGAATTTGTTGAGACTTCAGAAAAATTTTATAGACCCAACGAAGTTGGTTATCTACTAGGTGACCCAGCTAAAGCAAAAAAATTATTGAATTGGGAGCCTAAAGTTAGTTTTGACGAACTAGTGAAAAAAATGGTCGATCATGACCTTAATCAAGCAAAAAAAGAAGCTACTTTGCTGAAGGAAAATTTAATAAGCCCCACTTGGGAAAATCCGGTTCACAAATAATATCCCTATAATCATATATTATGCAAAATAGCAACATATTGATTATTGGTTCTGGAGGATTTCTGGGTCGGACTGTACTTAAACAAATTAAAAATAATAAAGCATTCAACATTACAAATATTGAAGGTAAGAAAGATTTAGATCTAACAAATAAGAATGAGTTTTTAACGTTCATGAAAAAAAACTCGTTTGAATATGTTATCAACTGTGCAGCCTTTGTGGGAGGTATATCTTTTGGATACAAATTTCCAACTGAACTACTAGAAATAAATACAAATATAGCAAATAATATTTATAGATCTTGTATGGAGTCAGGGGTTGAGTTCTTAGTTAACCCCATATCAAACTGTGCCTATCCCTCAAATATTACACACTATCAAGAAGATAAATTTTGGGACGGCGCCCCTCATGAATCTGTGTTTAACTATGCACTTTCTAAAAAGCACATGGTTGCCCTGGGTAAAAGCTATAACCAGCAATATAACTTCTCTTCAGCGAATGTTGTTTTATCAAATATGTACGGTCCAGATGATCATTTTGATGAATCGAGATCACATGCACTCGGGGCTTTAGTAAAAAAAATTTGTGATGCAAAGGAAAGTAAAATCAATGAAGTTGAAATTTGGGGAACAGGGAAACCCATTAGAGAGTGGCTGTATGTCAGTGATGGAGCTGAATCACTTATAAGAACTCTCGAATTGAAGAACAATAATTTCTTCTTTAATGTTGGAGTTGGTAAAGGAATTTCGATTAAAAGTCTAGCTGAAAAAATTGCTAGTTCTGCAGGGTGGGATGGTAAATTTATATATAATACAGATAAACCTGATGGTGTTCTTGAAAAGACTGTAGATGGTTCCAAAGGAGAATTGTTATTAAATTGGAATCCTACAATTTCTTTGGATGAGGGTGTAAAATTAACAGTGGATTGGTATTTTAAAAATGGAAAACAAAAATGAAATTGAAAAGATCTATCACAACAACGAATTGATAGCTTCTATAGTAAGACCTTTAGAATCACAAGAAGGTCTGACTTTCCTTACGGAAGATGAAAATTATATACAGTTAGGCATTTGGAATTATAAGAAAGACACTGTACTTCCTGCACATTATCACACGGAATTCAGTAGAGAAAGTTTTAAGACGAATGAAGTTGTGTATGTTGTAAAAGGAAATATTGAATGTAACCTTTACACAGAAAATGGTGAACTAATAAAAAAAGTTACAATCAACGAACAGGAGCTTATTGTCCAGTTTAATGGTGCTCATGAGTACATAATTAATGAAGATTCGCTCATTATTGAAACAAAAAATGGACCGTACTTTGGACCTGATATAGATAGGGTTAGAATTGAAACAAAATAGAATCTTTCAGGTATCCCCAGATATTGATGATTCAGATATTGAAAGTGTTAGCGAATATCTGAACTCAGGAGGATGGCTAACTGAACACAAAGTCACTGAAAATCTAAATCTTAAAATTAAGAATTTTGTAAAGAGAGAACATGCACTTTGTGTACCTAGTGGGACAATTGCATTATACCTTGCACTATTAGCATCTGGAGTTATGGAAGGAAAAAGAGTAGCCGTCCCGAACTTAACAATGATCGCGACAATTAATTCTGTCTTATGGGCAAAAGCAGAACCTGTTTTAGTAGATGTAGATGAAACATTATGTATGTCATATGAAAAACTAATTGAACTTGAAAATATCGATGCTGTTATGTTTGTTCCTCTTAATGGAAGAACTGGTGCAGGGGAAAAAATTGAAAAATGGTGTAAAGATAATGATGTTATTTTAATTGAAGACTCGGCACATGCTCTTGGCTCAAACTATAAATCTAAAGAATGCGGAAGCCTCGGAGACTTAAGCATTTTTTCTTTTACCCCACACAAGATTATTACTATGGGTCAAGGCGGAATGGTATTAACTGATAATGACATCTATCAACAAAATATATTTGAAATAAAGACATTTAATAGAGAAGTAGACAAATTAGATTGGCATAAAGGATTTGGATTAAATTTTAAAATAACTGATATTCAAGCAGCACTAGGACTTTCTCAATTTAGTAAAATTCAAAAATATATTGATAGAAAAAGAAAAAACTGGGATCTATATAGCAATTTAATAGATTCGGACATGGTAGAATTTTTACCCTTCAAGGATTATGAAACACCATGGTTTTTTGACATTATTTTTAAAACGGTTAAAGATAAAGAAAGAGTTGCTTCTGAATTAGAAAAAAATAATATCGAAACAAGAAATTCTTATCCAGCTTTGTCTTTTCAGGAGTATTTAAAAGATATTGAAAAGGGTGAATTGACACTTTCAGAATCTATTTCTGATAAAATTCTCTGGCTACCATCTTCTAACAATCTTGAAAAAAGTGACATTATTGAAATATCAAATATCGTCAATAGCTGTTTTTAGTTATGGACAAAAAATTTATACATGAATCTGCATTTATATCAAAATATGCTTCTGTAGGTGCAAATGTACAAATTTGGCACTTTACACATATTAGAGAAAATGCAATCATTGGAGAAAATGTCTCCATTGGACAAAATGTTTATATTGATAAAAATGTAATCATTGGAAATAATTGTAAAATCCAAAATAATGTATCAATTTATGATGGTGTAAAAATTGGCAACGATTGTTTTATTGGTCCGAGTGTAGTCTTTACTAATGATAAATATCCCGATGTTAACTACTGGAATGAAGATTTGAGATTAGAGACTAAAATTAATGACGGTGTTTCTATTGGAGCTAATTCAACTATACTGCCTGGAATAGAAATTGGCCCAAAGTCATTAGTGGGGGCTGGTTCTGTGGTAACAAAAAGCATTGGTGAAAACCTTATTGTGTATGGGAATCCAGCTATAGTTTCTAAAAAAAGAAAATGACGAAAAAGCCACTTTTTATAATAGGTACTAGACCAGAGATTATAAAAATCTCTACCCTTGCAAATGAATTGAACGCTGATGTTTTATTTACCAATCAGCATTTTGATAAGGAAATGAGTTTATTGTTTTTTAAACTAATACAAGATACCCAGCTGCATATATTAGATGGTAAAAACTACAAAAGTAATAATATTGGAAATTTTATAAAAGATATCTCAATTATGATCCAAAAAATTAATCCGTCATCAGTAATCGTACAGGGAGATACAAATACAACTCTTTATGGAGCATTGGCAGCAAAATCTTTAGGATTAGAGATAAATTATATTGAATCTGGAATGAGGTCTGGTGACATATCTCAAGTAGAAGAGTACAACAGAACAATAGTTTCTGCCTTATCTAGTCGTAATTTTTGTAATCATAAGAACAATAGTGAATTGCTAAAAAGAGAAGGCGTAGACCCATCTAAAATAATTGTTACTGGAAGTACAGTATTTTCTGTACTTAACTCGAATAATCTTTTGCAAAGAAATTCTCAGAACAAATTTCAACCATATATACTTTTAACACTTCATCGACCAGAAAATGTCGATTCAAAAGATGGGCTAATTGAAATGTTAAGCTCGATTAATTCTTTAAATGAAAGCGTTAAATTCATAATTCATCCAAGGATATTAAATTCTGTAAGCAAAGAACAGTTAACAAATTTCTCTAATATAATTATTGAAAATCCTAAAGATTATTTTGAATTTATTGAAGAAATAAAAAACTCACAGTTTATAATATCTGATTCAGGAGGGCTTCAGGAAGAGTGCGCAATTCTTGGAAAGCCACTATTAATACCAAGAAAATTTACAGAAAGACCTGAAATGTTGGGTATCTTTAATCTTTTAGTCAAAGATAGCCAATCATTAGTTCTCGAATCAAAAAAATTACTTGAAGGAACATCTGAAATTCAAAATATAAACTCTGAAAATTTAATTTATGGGGGATCAGAGGTAATCAACTTTATTGCTGATGAGATTATTTAGTCAGTAGTATTTTTAGCACTCCAAGAATTGTTAATATATAATTCATTTTTGACACACCGTAAAGTCTTTTTTCTAAAAACAGAGCACATTCGCCAAAAGTACAACCGCTAGCCGAAAGTTTTTTAATAATCTCTACCTGAGCTTCAAATCCAGAATATTCAATATTTAAATTTTTAATTTTTGATGCTTTATAAATTCTTGGTCCACCGGCAACCTCTTTGACTTTTACTCCTAAAATTTTAGAAATTAAATAATTTCCAATTTTTGCGATTATTACTCTTATCAAATTAGCTTCTGAATAACTACTACCGGGATTACTCATAGCCGCAATAACTACATCTGCTTTATGTCTATTTTTAAATAATTCTTCAACAACATCGAATTTATGACTTAAATCACAGTCAATGGTTATGACATAATCAGTTTTTATAAGCTTAAAACCCGTTTCAAAAGCTTTGCCGAGCCCTAAATTTGTTTTATGACTATTAAAATTTAACTTTGGGTATAAGTTCTCTATCTCTCTAAGTTTGGCTAAAGTTCTATCATTAGAGCCATCATTAATTATCAATAAATTCCAATCTTTTTTAAGCTTTGGGTAAAAATGCTCAACAAAAGGAACTATGTTATCTTCCTCGTTAAATGCAGGTGCTAGTATAGTTATTGAATCCATATGGTTAACAAAGATGATACTATACAGCTGTTTGATTTATCTTCCTCTGTGCAAATTAAAAATAAATATAGAGCCGGCCTTAACAAAATTTTGGATGAAAGCAGTTTTGTATTAGGTGATGAAGTAAATTCATTCGAAGTTAATTTTTCACGGTTTATTGGAAGCAAATACTCACTTGGAGTTAATTCTGGTACAGATGCATTGGAAATTTGTCTTCGTAACCTTGAGATAGGTGCTGGTGATGAGGTAATTGTTCCAAGCTTTTCTTTTTTCGCAACCTCAGAAGTCGTGCTAAGAGTTGGGGCCCAGCCAATTTATTGTGACATCAATACTACAGATCTAACTATGGACATAGGCCATTTAGAAAATTTAATTACGAATAAAACCAAGGCAATAATACCTGTTCATCTATTTGGAAATGCTGCAAATCTATCTATGATAAAACGTTTTACTATTGGAAACAGTATAAAAATTATCGAAGATGTTGCACAAGCATTTGGATCTAAGCAGCAGAGCAAATACCTAGGGACTATCGGTCACTATGGATGTTTTTCTTTTTACCCAACAAAGAATCTTGGTGGATGGGGAGATGGAGGACTTGTTAGTTTTCAAACAAAAAAACATTATGATAATTTAGCATCTTTGAGAAATCATGGATCTAAAAAAAGTTACTTCCATGAAAAAGTTGGTCTTAATTCAAGACTTGATTCATTACAAGCTTTGATATTGAACATAAAACTAATTGAAATAGCGAAGGACCTAAAAATGAGAGTTAGGAATAATAGTAATCTTTCAGAAGGTTTGAATAAGGACACCTACAAAATACACTCTCAGCCAAATCAACCAATGAATGTCTTTCCCATTACTTTGAAAAATGAAAGTTCCACTAATAAAGTAAAGAAATTATTAAAAAAAAATAATATTTCGTTTGGAAATTATTACCCCATAGGTCTTCACGAATTTCCAATATCAGAGTTTATACAGAATAAGGGAGAATTTAAGAATACTGAAATTATCAAAAAAACAATTATTACTTTACCTTGCCATCCTAAATTAAACATAGCTCAAATAGATAAAATAGTAAATATACTTAATACTGTATGACAAACAATAGATTTTTGATAATTGGTTATGGAAATATGGGTAAACTGCATACTCAAATTCTTGCATCATTAGTACCAGATGCAACTTTCGATATAGTAGATAAAAAAGTATTGAATCTTAAAAATAATGTATATAGGCAAATAAATTTTGAAGATATCAAAGATCCCAATATATATTTTGGAATAATAATTTCTACCCACAGCAATACACATTTAGAATATTTTAAAAAACTAAATTCATTTCGAAACATTATTTTTGTAGAAAAACCATTTGTCAATAATGTCACAGAATTAATAAATTTTAAGGAAATGGGGAAAAAGAATGTGTTCTGTGGATTTATAGAAACTCATAACAACTTGTTTGAACTTGCTAGAGAAAATTTAACAAGCAAACCTTTTTTTATACAAATAGAAAGAATATCTCCTCCGATAAATTCTTCTCGTTTGGTAGATGATGTTTCTTTTGACTTAACCGTACATGATTTAAGTGTCGTGCTTGAAAAATTTATAGAATATGCAGATATTACATCTACCAAATCTCGAATGAATATGAAAAATAAACAAGGACTTTATGAGATGAATAATCTCTTGTTGGAAACAAAAAATTGCATAACTAGTATATCTAGTTCGAGGCTGGGTCAGAAAAAGATAAGAAAATGGAAAATCTTTACTAAAAATGAACAAATTAATATCGACTTAATCAAAAAAGAGTTAACTGTAACAATGAAAAATAAGAAAATTAAACTTCAAAATAATCAACTTACTCAAGACTTCAATGAAAAAACAATCATCGATTCAGAAATTAATCCTGCCGAACAGCAAATGAAGGAATATTTAAAATCATTAGCTAGTAGTAAAATGCATTTTAATTATGAAACATTGATATATTCACATGAAATCTTGTTTAGAAGTGAATAAAGAGCTCAAAACAGCTTTTGTAATCTCAATTTTATTTTCAATTTTATTTTATTTTTATGAAATCTCATGGGGATTAATGGATGATTATAAATGGATTGTGAGAACAGAGGAATTCGTTGCATCCCCCTTAAATTCTTACATAGAATTTCAAAAATATATGGTTGGAAAAGGAACCCTGCAGCCCTTTATACACCTACAATATATTATCCAATACATACCAGGAATATATATTTCACCAATTATCACTTTTATTCAAAATATTTTCATATTGTTTTTTAGTCATTATCTGTTGTTTAAGGTCATGTCCAAAAAATTATCTATTAACTATTACTACTCTCTAATGATATTTTTAATTTTTCCATATACGTTTGACATGTTTTTATTACCAAGCTTGCAAGAAAAATTCAGCATACCCCTATTTGCTTATTTAGTACATAGACTTCATATTGCAGAAGATTTAAAGAACAATAACCTTCTAACTATATTTTTAATTTCATTTATAATTCCATTAGTTAAACTACAGGGTTCAGTATTTGTTTTATTTATATTCTTTTACTACTTGTTTCATAGGTCATCTGCATCACTTTCCTCGATCTTAGGCTTCGCCTTTTCAATAAGTATCCAAGCATATCTTATTTTTTTTACAGATAGTGGTTACTACATTGTTGATACCTCTAGCAAGGAAATAATAAGAAATATACTCTCATTTCAAAATCTTCTTTTTTTATTAATAATTATGCTGAGTATCCTTATCAGTTTTTTTGATAAAAATATAGAAAATAAATATTACATATATGGTTACTCTTTTTCTAGCCTAGCAATAGTTTTTATACTCATTAATTGGGAACAATATGGATATCTCTATGCATTTTATGCTTTCTTCCTTTGTATATTGGTTCCATACTGCATAGGCCGTATTTCAAACATGATTGATAGAAAATCAGTAACCTACTCTTTATCAATTTCACTAATAGTGCTTACTTTTACAAGTAGTTTTATGTTTTTTCTACCAAGAATTGAAAGATGGTCTGACTTAAACTCTGTTTATGACACCCTAGAAAGTAATATATTTAATAGTTCAGTTTATTATTGTGCGTCGGAAGGAGTGTTGACTTTTAATAATCTGCTAAAAGAAAATAAAAATACTGTAAAATTAGCTGGAAATTTTATCGACATAACTGAAAGTAATTTTGTAATAATAAAGGATGATCTTCAATGTGACTACCTCACAGATAATATTCAGTCAGAATGTATCTTAACTAAAGAATTCCCATCCACATTTAATCGTTCTCAAATAAATGAATATAGTTGTTAAGAATTAATTAGGAATCATATAAACTGATACTTAATGGTTGATTCTATTTTAAGTTGAGACTCAATATGTTAAAAAAATGTAACGAAAGTATTAGCTAACTGTTATGAAAAAAATAATATCGACATGTCCTAGAACAAGTGTCAATTTAAATGATTTTGAGTTACTTGCTAACAAGTATGGTTACCAATTTATAGAATCTTTTCCAACCGGCCAGGGATATCAAAGTGTAGAAATGAAAAGTATATTATCAGATGCACATATATGTATCGTGGGAGATGATGAAATTGATGACCAGGTTTTCAAATCATGCACTCAGTTGAAATATATAATTAAGTGGGGATCTGGTATTGACCAAATTGATAAAGTGTCCGCATCCAGAAATACAATTAAAGTTGACAATACTCCAGAGATTTTAGGAAAATACGTAGCTGAATATACCCTTGGCTTAATTATTAGCAGTCTAAGAAAAATTCATACTAATCATATAAATATGAAAAATAATACTTGGGATAAAGATAAGGGAGTATCTCTATTTAATAAAACTGTAGGTATTCTTGGTTTTGGAGATATCGGTAGAAATCTATCAAAATTAGTTACTCCTTTTAATTGTAATGTTATTTATTCCGACCTGAATGATTTTGGTTTAGAATTTCCGAAATATAGATCATTTAATAAATTGATAGAAGAATCTGAAATCTTGGTAATAGCGACTCCTCTAACTGAAGAAACTGAAAATATTATAAATACAAGAAGCCTTAAAAAAGCTGATAACCTTGAGTTATTAATTAATGTCTCAAGGGGCGGAGTGATTAATCAAAACGAAATTTTGAACATAGTTAAAGAAGGGAAATTACATTATCTTTGTATGGATGTTTATGAGAATGAACCACCTGAATTGAGCGAAGAAATATTGAATGATAAAAAAATCATATTTACTTCTCATAATGCGTCAAATACAATTGATGCTAGTAAAGAGATTAATTCAGAAATATTAGAAAAATTAGAAAAGTTTTTAGGAGGATAGGTTGAATTTTATTTTTGGAAGCGCAAATGGAATTGGTAATAGTTTATATAAAATTTATAAGGAAAATAATCTTCCTGTTTATGGTTTTGATAAAATTTCCTCAAATGAGACAGACCAAATAATTAATTTGTCTGATATTAACAATTTTGATGGGGTATTGGATCTTTTAAATAATACGGATATACATTCAATTACGTATTGTGCTGGTATACAAAATCAAACTACAGACGAATCCATATTTAATGTTAATGTATTAGCTTTTATTCAAATAATCAGCAATATTTTTCCAAAATTAAATAATGCAGTTATATGTGGAATATCGTCAATACACTCCGTGGCTTCTAATAAAGATAATCAATTATATGCAGCTTCAAAAGCGGCTCTTGAATCTGCAATAAAGTCATTTTCAATATCGGGCTCTAATAGTTACTTCTACTTTTTAAGACTAGGAGCAACTGAAACTAACCTACTATTAGAGAATGTCAAAGACGTAGAAGGTTTAAAAAATTCACTGCCTAGTAAAAAGCTTTTTATGCCTGATGATGTTGGTGAGTTGATTTTCGATGTAAATCAAAATCATAAAAACTTATTTAATGGTGGGTACATTCAAATTGATCAAGGAGTCCTCTCCGAATTGTCTACAGAATAGAATTTAAATTAGTTTTTTTACTAGTTCTAAATCTTCATAATCATCGATATCTACAGATTCAATTATTGGAGTTTCATGTGGAATAGACTTTTTTCCAATTCTTTTATAATTATTCTTCTCAAACTGCATTTTAGAAAATATATAAAAATTTGAGTTTTCTTCATAAACTGGTTTTAATAGCTGAGTTGGTATAAGCTCATTCATATCATGATTAACAGGGTTATTTTCATGATTATAAAATCTAGATTGATATTTGTTTACAGAAAATAATTCAACTTCATTTTTTAAATACGTATTAAGAGCTCTCTGTAATGTATTACGAGTTAATAAAGGATTCGTAACATGCGTTTGTATAATATAGTCATTATTAAATTTATCAAGATTAGATTTTATAATATTATTTACCGATTCTGAAGGATTTAACAGTTTATCATCTCTAATTGTAAATTCAATATCATCAAAATATTCGGAAATATAATCTTTAATCTTTTCTTTGTCTATATCTATTACTATTTGATCTACTAATTCAGTATCACTTAGAGTTTTT
>Ga0209666_1001108_pt1 | contig 20679 bp, 22 predicted proteins | sample SaaInlV_125m_DNA_FD_184679 | JGI IMG/M metagenome (GOLD analysis project Ga0209666, IMG submission 184679) | Marine microbial communities from expanding oxygen minimum zones in the Saanich Inlet - Saanich Inlet SI037_S3LV_10m_DNA (SPAdes)... | ecosystem: Environmental > Aquatic > Marine >...
TCCAAAGGAAGCAATACTACGAAGCAAACAAAGACCACATCAACGAAAGACGTAGAGCAAGAGCTCAGGCAAAGAAAGAACAGCCCGTCCCGAGCCCGCCTGCCCGCAAAGAACCTGCTTCTCTCTGCAACGCACACACGGACGACGAATGAGCACGAGTCACCGATGAAAACGTGCTGCAATTGGCTGCGACAACGCACCTCCCCTTCGTTGAATACTGCATCACCAACAGCACCTTCTCTCCCGAGCCCGAGTCACACAAGCCCGCAAAGAACCTGCTGCTTCTCTGCTTCCACACCTGCGTGTCCGTCAACTGCGAACGGCTCGTTCATCTCGCATCGTCCGTCGCCTGCATGTCTCTTTCCGTCGCTCCATCCGTCGGCTCAGCCACCACCGCACTCTCCGCACTCTCCTGCGACATGATTGATGCCCTGCAACCTGCTCCTCGTGCCGACCGAAATTCAGCGAGCCGAAATTCAGCGAGCCAAAATTCAGCGAGCCGCATAGCGGTTTCGACAACAGGACACGTTCCCACTTTTTTTACACGTGCCAGACACGATTTTTTTTGAGTTCACTAAAACTGAAAACGACTACATAGAAACACTCGAATTTTTATGCTGATCATTTCTAAAGCATTGATAGCAACTTTGGAGACCCCCCAAAAAATCGACTTTCGTCCTTTTCGCCCATTTTATTTTCTACATGTACTATAAATGCGGCTTTTAGAGCTGTTTAGCGGCACACAAAGCGTTGGTAAAGTAGCAAGAGAGATGGGATACCAAGTAACATCCTTAGACCTTTCTGATGCGGATATAAACATCAACGTATTAGAGTGGGACTATACCCAATACCCCGCGGGACACTTTGATTTTATCTGGGCCAGCCCCCCTTGTCAATTTTTTTCGTGTGCTAGACGCTCTAACATCGGACGCCATGGTATTACTAGAGAATCGATCGAAAGTGACATAATAGAACATGGACTACCTATTTTAAGGAAGACCGAAGAGATTGTAGATTACTTTCAGCCTACATATTGGTGTATAGAAAATCCCGCCACAGGTAAAATGAAAGATTATATCAACAACAGACCTTATTATATTGTGGATTATTGTATGTATGGAGACCAAGCAAGAAAGCGCACACAAATATGGACTAATATAACCAACTTTACTCCTAAACTCTGTAATAAGGCGTGTGGTAGTTTTGATATAAGTAACAATAGGCATATATGTAGTGCAACAGGAGGCAGTAAAACACAGAAAGGTAGAGGCAGCGGCTCATCAAAAAAAAAGCGTCATGCAATACCCCAAACACTCATTACCGAGTTGCTAACTGCTGCCAATACCTAATGTAATATTCCTTATCATTTTCTTTATCCTTCTTTTTTTTCCTCTCATAACACTCTTTATACCGCAATTTGTTGTTATTATAATAATCTTTGTAATATTGAGTTCTATCTAAAATGAATAGTTTTCTACCAGCTCCTGAAGGCATTATATATTCTCAAGTAAAAGAAATTTTATCACTAAATTCTTTTGGTTTATAATCTCTTAGCTTACCCTCATAAAATTTCACTAACGCCTCTTGTTGTTGCCTGGCATCATTAAGGCTATCACAACTACATTTACAAACACAACACACAGACCAATCTGTATTTAATACTTTGTATACTGGGTGATATTGCCCAGTCCCATCTAAATATTTCAAAAATCTACTCCACAATATAGACACGCGTATTCTATGATCAGACATAGATGTGTAATCTATATAGAAGTTACGGTAATCATCATTGTCGGTTATCTTCAAAAATTTGTATGTCTTCATATATAATTAAGAAATATATAATTTGATTCAAAAAGTCAAATTTATTTTCTCTTTATATATTAAATGAATTGCAAACAATTAAGAGAGCGATGTAAAGAACTCAAAATTAGAGGTTACAGTAGATTTAACAAAGCGGAATTAGAGTCTGCTATATACATCAAGTCAATTTACAATTGGTATGACGATATAATTATGGATTCTATTATCATTGAACCTGAAGAAGTTGATATAGATGAGGAAATAATCTCTCTTAATAGTAATGAAACTAATATCAGTTGAACCTAGTGATAAAAAAGACAAGAAGTTTTATGCTACCTTTGATTTAGGCAATTAAGGAAATTGACTTAAAGACATCTCTTAAAATATCTTATATAATGCCAAGAAAACCTACCGATTACTCCAGATGTGTGATGTATCAGATCAAATGCAATGACCCAGAAATTGATCACGTTTATGTCGGCCACACTACAGACTTCACCAAGCGGAAGAGCCAACATAAGAATGACTCAAAATCTTCTCAACGCAAACTTTACCAAACCATACGTGCTAATGGGGGCTGGGAAAACTTCAAGATGCTGCAACTCGAGTCTTTTCCATGCAACAACAAACGGGAGGCAGAAGCAAGGGAAGATGCTTTGATGACCGAACTCAAGGCCAACATGAACCAGAAACGGGCTCAACGATCTTCAGCACAATGGAATATTGATCATCGAGAACATGTCCGCCAAAGAAAGAAAAAATATCGACAGGCAAATATAGAACGTCTCAATGAGCAACAGAAGCAGTATCAGGAAGCAAACAAAGAGCACCAGAAGCAGTATCGAGAGGCAAACAAGGAGAAGATCGCGGAGAAACAAAAGCAGTATCGAGAGGCAAACAAGGAGAAGATCACAGAGAAACACAAGCAACGCTACGAAGCAAACAAAGAGCAGCTCAACGAACGACGAAGAGCAAGATACCATGCAAATAAAGAGCAGCTCAACGAACGACGAAGAGCAAGAAACCATGCAACGAAACAGAGCATTGAACCTGAAGAAGTTGATATAGATGAGGAAATAATCTCTCTTAATTGTAATGAAATTAATTAGTGTAACAAAATCTAACAACAAGCAGAAAAAGTATCTAGCCACCTTTGATTTAGGAGACAATAAGACCAAGAAAGTTCACTTTGGACAAAAAGATAGTTCAACCTATTTAAATCATAGAGATGATAAAAAAAGAGATGCCTATTTAGCTAGACATAAGGTAAATGAAAATTGGTCTGATCCATTAACAGCAGGAAGCTTATCAAAACACCTTCTTTGGGGCAACTCTACATCTCTCGAACAAAATATCAAGTCATTCAAGAAGAGATTTCATTTATAATAATAATTTTAATATATTAGTATTATAAATGCCCAATTTACATCAGTTTCCACAGGTGAAATGTAGTGAAAATGATAACTATAGAAATAACAGTCTTGGTGGTTGTCGTTATGAGCCTAAAGTTTCCGAGTTCAAACCACATAATAAAGGTCCAAAAGGAACAATTAAACCAGTTGCACCCAAGCCAACTACCAAACCCACAGCCCAACCAACAATCCTGCAACCACTCGCACCTAACCCAACCATAGAGCAGCCATCCGCACCACTACCTTCATCTACTTCCCAACTAAGTGAAACTTTAATTCAGCACGGACTAGGTCATTTAGCGCCAACTCCCTCTAGAGATGATGATACTAATGATGAACCTTTATGGGTAAGAATTATAAAAGCAAAAGCCAAGTCAGCCAACAAAGCCGGTGTTGATGCTTATGTAAAATATAGTGAACTCACGCCATCTGAAGTTGACGCCGCAAAAATGACAAAATCAAGTTATATAAACTTAACAGAGGGACAACATGCAGCACATGCGTATGCGAATAAACATATTAAAGGATGGACGTTAGACACAAGCCTAACAGATGAGCATACCGCTGTCTATGTTTCAAAGGAAGGTAAGGTGGCTATAGCATACAGAGGGACTCAAGCCGGACGAGATTGGAAAACCAATGCAAAATTAGCATTAGGACAAGAAGCAACAAGCCAACAAATAAAAGAGATAGAGTCAAACTTTGAGAAAGTTATAAACAAATATGGTAAAGAAGCAATCGAATTTTTTACAGGTCATAGTAAAGGTGGTGGACAAGCAATACACATGGGCAACACTCATGGAATATCCACTATTACCCAAGATCCAGCATTGACTCCAAAAATGATTGCTAATTCAAACCCAAATATTCATCATGTGATCAACAGGACACCTACTGATTGGGTATCTGGACTGACACGATCTGCTACACTATTGAGAGATAACTTCTCAAACAGACTTATTCAACCAACTAAAGGCACGGGCATACTTGGTTCACACGATGTAAATTTGATGACCCATTTTGATTACAAACCAAAAGGTGGACAGGGGAACACTGATTATGACAATAAAACTCAAACAGCGAAAGACAAGGCATTTTTGGCAAAGCATATTCAATCGGGTATGTCATTTGACAAAATAGCATCTAATGTTGGGTATGAAAAGGGAAGTAGTGACTATGATAAATTGTTTGAACACTACGATGAAGTATCGCGAAATCCATCACATGCTAAATATTTTAAAGAAGCAGGTTATGACACTACAACTCCTACCATTTCTTCTGATTTGATTAACGCCGCAACAAACAAAGCAGTTAGTGCAGTAGAGACAGCTACAGCAAAAGTTGGGACAGCCGCAAACACACTTGTTAATAGATCAACCGGCGCAAACATGGTTTCATCAGTTGCTGCTGCATACGCACTTCAAGGTGTGGGTCTTGACGAAAATACGGCAAATATTGTTGGCGGAGGTGTTGGCAATATTGTTGGTGAAAATGTTGCTCAAAGAATTGGGATTGGAACTGTTATCGGAGGCAAAAACATATCAATTAGAAATGCTGGGGCGAGTGGTGTAATTAGTTCTGCTATAGGTGCTGGAACTCAATCATTGGCATATACAGCGCTTAAAGAACATGCGGGTCTAGACCATCAATCGGCAACAGTCATAAGTAGCACAGCATCGGGTGCAGCACAAGGTGCATCAGAATACCAAGCAAATGTAGCAATAGCATATGCAGAGAAGAAATATGGGAGGGGAGTATTAAGTAGTGCGGTTAGGAGCGCCATAGCACAAGGTGTTGAGCGGGTTGGATTAACTGAGACGTTAAGTGCGATGACTGGTAGGGTTGGAACAGGAGCAATGCGAGGTAGATGGGGCGGATGGTATGGAACTTTAATTGGGGCTGGTATTGGGGCGGTATCAGGAATAGTTGAAGTGGCGACTCGCCCAGAAGAAAAAGAAATTTATGCTATTTTACCGAGTATTTTCGAAGGTCCTGATCGTGCGGTAGGAACGGATGCAGAAATCATACAAATAATGAAAGAGTTTAATGAAAGCGGTGATTTTAGTGATGAACGAATACAAGAAATTCAGGCGCAACTTAATACTAGAATGGCTGCTATGAGAGAATCTGGAGTGCTGGGAATGTTACTACCACCATTGGAAATACAAAAAGTTCCTGAGCACATAGTCAATAAAGATGAAAACATTATGTTAGCAGGCACTTATACCGAAAGAGATTTGCAAGAATATCGCGAACATTTAGAGGAGCAAACAATTGCGCAAAATGCTCATACAAGCGAGGAAATTGCACGTATTGAAGCAATGCCCGCAGCGGCGCATGGGACTCATTTGATCAACGTAATTCAAAGTGATTATGAATACCAACAACTGCGAAATGCGCCTATCGTTGACTTCAATGCATTAAACAGCCGCATAAGGAGCATTATTGATGAGAAGCAATCCGAATCTCATACCTTTTACGACGTAATTAATACAGGAGATACATATCCCGTATTGCAGATTGATGGTTCTTGGAAAATGCAAAAGTGGAATGATCCATTACCAACAGCACCTTTAGCTGATGACTCCGTTTGGAGAGATGAACCACATCCGCAAACAGCCCACGAACATGCTCCACTGCCTAAATATGAACCTCCTCCTAATTTACCAACGTATACATACGATTCCACTTCATTATCACCATTAGCACCATCCCCATCAGATAACTCCGCTCCTATTGGCTCGTAATTGTATTTAGTTCTACGTTATTTAATTGGTCTTCATTTATAGGTTGTCTCTCGCAACTTATGCATCCGCACTGAATCCGCACACATCTGCTTTTTAGGAAATATACCAGCGTGCCCGAAACACACCCTATTAACATCCCAGTAAAAGTAATTAAGAATCCTGAATTTAGTTCAATAAAGTTTGAGAATGAACACTCAGACATTTTATATCATATGTAAATAAATAAAATAATATTAAAATATAGATGAAGGTAAAGAAGATTAACAAATTCAAGACAACGTTGCCATCTAAAGGGGCTTTTACGATCGAGACCGACCCAGACTTCCCCAAACTGCATACCCTTTGTATAGCATCTGGCAAAAGAGGTGGAGGAAAATCTGTTGCTGTAGCTAATTTAGTTAAAAAGTGCAAAGATAAAGGATATTATGACAAAGTATATTTAATTACCCCCACATATAAATCCAACAAATCTATTTGGGATATAGCAGATATAGAAGAAGAGGATGTATATGAACCTGATGTCAATGTTTTAAAAATAATAACAGAAAACGTGGAACAAGAAAAGAGAGATTGGGATGATTTTCTAAAGCAGAAACAAGATTACAAAAAATATAATAAAGAAATTCAACAGAAACAGGTTAATCACATAGACCCAGATGAATTGATTAATTATTATGAGATGGGCTTTATGAACGGAGAGAAGCCTGAATGGAAATATAAAGTTGAGAGACCACCAAGATTAGCAGTTATAATAGATGATTCTTTAGGAACAGACTTGATGGCTAAAAGAACTGCTGGATTGGTTAATACTTGCATAAAGCATAGACATTTGGGAGACGGTTTAGGCATCAGTATTTTTATGTTAGTTCAAAGTTATTGCGCTCAAGGTGGTGTGCCAAGACCCGTGCGAGAAAACTGCACTCATCTCATGTTATTTAAAATCAATGACCAAAAGCAAATAGATAAGGTAAAAGAAGAATGTGACCTTCCTGTTTTGTCTGAAGAGTTTACTGAAATGTGTGAGTATGCTCATAGTATACCATATAACTTTCTATTTATAGATTTTGCCGCCAAAAAACCTTGTCAGCAATTTAGGAGTGGATTTGATAACTATTTAAGACCACCTAGTTTAGAACCTAAATGCACATGTAAAAAATAAAAATAAAATTTTAAAAAAATTGAATATGATTACAAAAAGATAACAAAAAGACAACAAAAAGACAACAAAAGACAACGTATGACAACAATAGACAACAATAGACAACAAAATAACAACAAACAACGTGTTTTGTGTGAATGTGGTAAATCACTTGCCGATAGACATTCTTTATGTAAGCATAAAAAAATTTGTAAATTCTTAAATCCTCAACCCCATGCAATACAACAAAATAACGATATGCTAAAAACGATGATGGAATTTATGAAACAACAATCACAGCAACAAGCGGAAGTTATGAAAACTATGGCTGAAAATATGGGTAGTAGAACTACCAACAATAAAACAACAAATAAACAAGTATTTAATATAAATAATTATTTAAATAATGAGTGTAAAGATGCTATTAATATGAGCGATTTTAAAAAGAATTTTGAATTTACAAAAGAACATTTAGAACTATGTCAAATGCAAGGTTTAGAAAAAGGTATAACAAAAGCAATAATGGATAATCTTCATAAATTACCAATTACAGACAGACCTATAGTTTGTTCTGATATTAAGAGAGAAGTATTATATATAAAAGATGATGGTGTATGGTGTAATGATTCTGCAAAAGACAAATTTAAGGAATTAGCAAATAAAGCACAGACAAAAGGTTTTGTATTAATGAACGAATATATAAAATCAAGACCAAACTTTTATAAGGATGAAAACTCAAAAGATTATATTTCAACAAACTTATCTACTTTTGGAAAGTCGTTAGATGAACAGAATGTCAGTTGTAAAATACTAAAAAATGTTTGTAATGAAACTTATGTTAAGGACAGCATGATAACGAAATAATGACAAATTAATTACAAATCAATTACATTCATTACCAAATGATTATAAAACGTCATCGAATCTCTCCAAATTATATCTACAAACTTATTTTTTTGTTTGAATTAAATTTTATTTTTGATTTAGCAGGTTTAGAATAAAGTATTTTGTTGTATATATAATGAAATCAGGTGTTCGCAAGGGTTTCCTATCTGATGAATCTGTCCACTTGCATTGTCCCGACCAACAACAAATACCGCTTAACAAAATGCATCTAGCGGCACGATCAGGCACTAAAATCTCTCGACCTCAGAAAGCCAGTTACATGTATCAAAATCTAAATTTACCACAATCTCAAACAGAAGAACTAATCAGAGACTTCAACTTACGTAGCCAAAGAGCAAAACCTTTAGTCATTCCTGCAAGACAATACTCTACACTATCTTTAGACAAACCAAATGCTTTAGTTGCACAGGTCGCTACTCAATCGGGAGGAGGCGTGGCTCTAGACATACATAACCAAATTATACAGCAACTGGCTCAATCTAGTGCACAATTAACTGAGAAAACAGCGCAATTATCTCAAACACAAAACGATCTAAGATTACAACAATATACAACCTCATTATTGTCAACTACGAACTCAAAACAAAGACAGGCTCTCCGCAACTTGATTAATGCTTTACCTGACGACATGGACAAAATAATGGCGTATAACGTATTTGGAGTAAGCAACCTTGCTGAGTTTGAAAACAGAATCAAAACGACAGGCAAACATCAGATGGCACAACTTTCAACACAAGTGGCTGAAAACATGCTGAACGATCCAAATAATACCATTGACCCAGATGATTATTTTTCAGATTCTGCAATAGCGACAATTTAAAACAAATCATAAAAATATTATATTTTACTATATTATAATGGCCGAAGAAAACAAAGATATCCAAGAGTTCAATTCAATTGATGAAATGCCCAGGTATGAAGCACCCAATCCATTTAACCATGACAAGCTTACTTTAGCAAAAAGAAAAAAGGAAGTTGAGGCTGCTTGTAAAGACTATCCCAACGTTCCTCCAAGTATGATTGAGATGGCTTGGGACTTGATTGCCTCTAATGATGAATCCACTATGAATGATATAATAAATAATGGTAAGTGGGAAGCAGCACCAAGAAAAGAGAGAATTACAGGAGGTGTAGCGAAAAGTATTATAATTGAATAAATAAATAATATAGTATTATATTAAATGTCAGAGCAAATTGTATCCAGTTTTAATGTTTATATTGATAGCGATCGTGGCAGTCCTAATTCCATCTCAAAAGGTGATGATTACCATTTAAATCTTACAGGAGTTAACTTGGATGCTGAAAAAGGTCAAATCATGAGACTTACAGTCAATAACTTTAGCATGTATAAAAGTTTCACTAACGTGAACGCCCATAATAGCAAGTTTATACTTAGAAGGAACCCAGTGCCCGCTTATACACAACTAGAGCTACCTCACAAAAATCATGACACAATTGCAGCCATCGCCCAAGACTTTGCTGATACTCTTAAAACTCAACTTTTAGCAGATGCAATCGCTGCTAATTCAGCTGCAGCATCAATTGAGCCTTCAGACATAACTCCTGCTATTGGAACGGGGGTGGCTGGAACTTCAAACAATGTCATCTCATTCAAACTTATTTTTAAGGATTCCGGCGGCTCACCTACAGCCCATGGTTTAAGTAACGTAAAAGTGCAGTTTTATGAGAAGTTACCTAATAATGGTCCTGACTCTGATATATATAGCCTTTTAGGAGGTAATCGCATTCATGATCAAAACACAACAACAATTAACAGCATCAACGTAGATGACACTTCTGAACCAACTTCAATCACCTTTACATGCTTATACCCAGCCCAAAGACACACCGAACAGTTTGTTTATTTAAGAACTAATTTAATGAGCAATAGTTTAGCAACATCTTCACTTGAAGCGGGAAACCACAGCCATGATACTACTAACGTTCATCACACAAACATTTTAGGGCGGTTTGTAATTGATACAGAAGTAGTTCAATATGCTGCAGGAACAGGAAGAGAATACTTTATTGACCTACCCACTCAAAGACACCTTAACAACCTTCGCCTTTATCTTACAGATCATCATGGGCGACCGCTTCCTACTTTTGACAAGAATGGATCTAAAGAACAGAATACTTTAGGCAATTTAAACTTCAGCCTAGTTCTCCGCTGTGATATTATTCAGCGAAGAGCGCCTAATGAAGGATTTACGCCGCCAGTCCAGCGAACAGCACCTGCTAGATTCTCAAATCCCTACTTACAACAAGACGGACATACACGAACTTAAATATTAATTAAAAGTATAATATTATAATTAAAATAATTGATAATATTATAAAGAATGGGATCGTATTCTCCGCAACTATCGTATTTTTTAGACAGGCTATCAGGCTTCTCTACTAACATCTTCAAATTGCAAGTGCAAGGAACCGACCGCGCAAAAGCCAACAACATCATTCGCATAACTCTTCCTGCAAATAGTTTAGTCAACTTCCGATCGTTTGCCCTCCACTTTGACGCCGCAATAACAAGTGCAGGAGCTGAAGGTCGCCTTCCGAATAAAATTGATTCTTTAATTGAAAGAGTTGAAGTTGCCTTTGGTGGCGTCCAGGTCTCAGCAGGTAACAACATGTATAATGTCCTCCGACATGCTAAAGATGCACTCATAGGCGATTCCACAGACCCCATACTAGGTCACCCGGAAGTTGTTCGCGCCGAATCATATCACAAAGCCAGTGGTATTGCATCAAATAAAGAGGTAGAAGCTCCTTATGTCATCGACAAATGGGAAGGCTTTTTAGGCACAGTTGAACCAAAAATCGTTGACCTTTCGCTACTTCCAGAATGTGTTGTTTCAATCTATTTAGCGGAAAACGCTGTATGCATTGATGCATCGGGAACTAATCTATCTGGTAACTCCACAACACCGTTCACTGATGCTGCTACTGCTCCTGCCCCCATCTACGAACTCACAAACATTTATGCTACAATCGAAACTATTGGTCTAGCTGATGGAACTTATGATTCTATGATTTCGCAAATGATGAGCCAGGTTGGTTATTTAGAGCTTCCTTTTAAACAATACATTTCCTTCCAAGACACTACTGCTAACAACATGCGCTTCTCTGTTGCTACACAGTCACTAGACAGACTATGGTTAGTTCACCGCGATACAGATTTCAACACTCCGGGAGGTGCTAAATTAGTCACTGGACATATAGTTGATGGCAGTAACGCAGAATTCGACGCAATGCTCGACTATAACAAAGAAAAATATGTTTCCAAATACTTCAACTTTAAAGAACCTGCAGGTGGTGTATCTAAACATCAGCTTCAGTTAAACGGTGCTTTATTCCCGCAGTATCAAGCGTCTGTTGAAGACATGTTCCAAATCAGCAAACAATCGGTATTAGGTGGCAAACACCAGATGAAATATGGACTTCGCACCATGCGCGACAACTACAGCGTTTTCTGTGTTCGTCTTAACCTTTGTGACAGCGAGTTCAGCCGAAACATCACAGGTTTGGATAGTAGAGGGATCGCACTCAATGGATTCTATAATATGTTTGGTGTTCTCGTTGATGCTGCGAATCCTGTCAAATCGGTGAATATTTTTGCAGAATGTAGTTCTTGTCTCAGAATAGGCCAAGGTCTTCAAATAGAAGTATTACAATGAGATTCAACATAGAATAAAAAACAATAAAAAACAAAAAAAATAATAGTTTTATTATATTTATTATGTTTATATATAATAAAATGATTATTCCTAGTCTAACCGCATCATTTTTAGGAAAAGCCGAAGTCCCAACAATAGCGCTCATTCCATCGGCATCATTTAAACGAGATAATTTATTAACAAGAAACCCACCTTTAGGGTATGTTGATCCAAAAAATATGGGAAAACCAGCCATGCATAATCAAACCACAAGCATATCAACTGCAAGACGTGTTCTTCATTGCAAAAATGATCTTCGTGTTAAAATTGGTAGACCAGCCAAAGATAGATTTGCTTTAAACCAAACTTCAGGCATAGGTCGCAAAACCTCCTCTATATTCCCTCGTGAACATGCTAATGATGGTAAAATTATGATTCCATCTGATAGCCATGTAGCAGGTAGACTCAATAAATTAGGTGTTCCTAAATGATTTTTTAGTTACCTTCTAATTGTGCTAGTTTAACTTTTAGTTGTGCCACCTCCGCGCTCAGCTCTTGAATCGCCTTAACAGCAACAGTCCAAATTGACTGATAATCAAGCGAATACTCTTGAGTCACATTTTGACCTGCTTCATCCACATAGTCTCCGCCTCTCACGACAAATTCAAGCTCTGGAATCTTCTTTACTTCCTGCGCTATAAATCCTGCTTCAATTGTAAAATCATCGTCTGGATCCCTCGTTTCGCCATAGTTGTATAGCCTATCAGTCTTTTCATAAATAAGAGGCTGCAGTTTTTTGACGATTCTCAAACCATCACCATCCTTAAACTTTAACTCGTTATGCTTTCGTCTGTCGTCGCTACTTTGATAATATGTTGATGCGTAACACCCACTTTGCAGCTGCAGGGACAAATTGGTGCTGGTAGTTGTCGCTGAACCTTGATTGTTTTCAGGTGCGACCCAGTAACCGGATAAGTTTACTAAGGTATACTTGATGCGAGTTAACCCCACCGTCCTGCTCCCACTTATAAGAACGTAACCGTTAAACTGGTTGTAATTTGAGGCAATTGATAATTCCGGTGGATGTTGATGTCCTACTTTAAAGAAAATGTAACTGCTGCTCGCACAATTTATTTCTGTCAAACCATCGGGTCTCTGCTTCAAAGCGTAGTTTGTTGAATCAAAACGGTCACTATGCGCAATGCCTTGATGATTCAAAGTCGCGTCAATAGTTCCCATTTTCATATATCCCACTGATGCAGTGTTGTTCCCTGCTCCAAACGTGCCGGTATGAACGTGGTTAGTGTCAAGCGATGCTACTCCGTTTGTAAAGGTGTTACTTCCAATGAAAGCCGTCAAACCACCATGTGTCACGAGCTGTGTGCTCGTGGTATTTGCAGGGTCTATCGTCTGGGTGATTCGCGAGTTCGTGACGTAGTTCGTCAAATCCACATCACCTCCACTATTGCTGTCATGATTCAAACCTGTTGAGTGTGCTACTCTTCGCATTTATATACACACAGATAAAAAAATGAACATGTTATTACATAGACTTAATAATATGTTCTCTCTCGATTATTTAATAAAAATGCCGATTGTGATTAAAGTTGTGAAGTTGGTAGCGCGGTATTTGACCAAAAGTGGCTAAAGGTTGCGGTGGCTTGCGTGCCTCTATTTCTATTATTAACCATAATTCGTCTCCTCATCAGCAACCCCCGCGCCCGACACGCTCCCATGACAGAAAATGCGTCCTCTACTTAGACACAGAAAATCAAAACGACAATCTTTACGTGTTCCTGCGCCTGAGCCGTTGTCCTGCTCCGTCACTATAACCTTAAAGGATGTGGGAGTCTTATCAAAATAGGAAACGATGAAATCATCGTCAACACTCGAGGCCGTTGTCAGCTGCGAAACCTCGAGAGTTAGCTGTATGGTGTATGTATTTGCTTGTGGTCGGCAAGTAGGCCCAAAGGTGATTTCATATATGCCTACACTGCTCCGGACGCACGTGTAACTGGGCTGAAAGTACTGGAAATCTGGAGACGGTGTCATTGGGGCGAAGGCGGTATAAACAGAGTCGATTGGTCGCTGCCATTCAAGTTTGCAACTTTGACCACCTGCGGATACAAACCATGCGACCTGAATCTCGTACAATCGGTTGCGTTTTAATGTAATACTACCAGTTGCTGCAGTGGCCGAATAGCTCTGTTGGTCGATAACAGTGGTGTATGCGCTTGAACCATTAGGGCTCGTGTCGCGTATGATTAGCGCACCCCCATCATCTACTGTCAGTTTAAAATTGTAAGTACCAGCGTGATAGACATACGTTGAATAGGTCCAGCGTACTAAGAAGTGATTACTAAAGGTCAACGAATCAACCTTCAGGTCTCCGGTTCCGATGTTAATCACCGGGGGGACACTTGAAGAGTAGTAATTGCCACTTGTCCCCGCGCCTGGCCACCCATAATAAGTCTTAAACAAGGTAAGGTTCAAGCCTAGTGCAGAAATGAGCCCGTCCAAGGTCGACTCAGAAAGAGCGTTTGTTGACCAGCTGTTGTTATTGTCGTGGTACCAAATTTGGATCAAGGCCTTACTCAAATATTGATCTGTGCGGTCGCAGAAGTTTTTGTTCACAGAACGTCCCTCTTCGTAGTCGTTGAACACGTCCCAGATAGCGTTCGACTGCACCGCATTTGTACTCCCGGAGGTTATTGCCGCGTCCACATTCCCGCCTGCTGGAGGCGTAGAAAACGATAGGTTGCCGAAACCATCCGTAGTGAGGACGTCTCCATTGGTACCACCCGATACGAGTGGCATGTAGGACGTTGTCAACTGAGCACTCAGGTTTGCGAGGCCTGCGTGCACCGCCCCCGAAGTCACTAAATTCAGTACACCCGATTGCCCACCGATCGTGTTGTCAATCGACCCTAGGAGAGCAAAATCCGCATTTGATATACTTCCGTCACCTACGAGCGAAGCGTCCAGTAGATTGTTATTATCGATTGTGTCTTGTTTGTCCGATTCTAATGTAGAAATCTTGTCTGCGACCGAAATGTCACCATTTATTCCATACTGCACATCGCGGCAAAATAACGGTAGAAAACCTACTCCGCTGCCATCTCTTACGCTCATGCCAAAAAATGTTACTACACCTGAGTTTCTGCCTTCGCTGCTCAAGGTCAACACCGAATTGCCAGAGGAATAGAATGAAATTTCTTGAACGTTGAATTGTAAATTACTAGATCCATTGATGGGCGCGTAAGTCAGGTCGTGGTTATGGTTGAACGCTGCATAACTCGATGCTATTTCTGATATGGTCATGTAATGATTGATTAAGTCGGAATTAATATCGTTGATTTGCTGTTGGACATTGCTGTTCGTATTATTTAAATGCCCCAACTCGACATCGGTAACGCCCGCCGGCCACGAAAAATTGGCATGCGGTATAGGTAGATAAGTTTGGTCGTGGTTGTGATTGATGGTAGCAACATTTAATGCTATTTCTGATATGGTCATGTAATTATTCACCAAGAAGTCATAAACGGCTTTCACCGAGGGCACATTTACATTGCTAGGTGAGGAGTTTGGTATTGTCCCCACTCTGACTCCTGAACTCTGACCAGGAGAAACCGTCAGCATTGACGGCTGTAAGACGTTCTCGATGAAATCCTCAAGAGCTTTTGCAGTCACCAAGCTGTTGGCGTGAGAAACGCCATCCCCTCCTGAAGTTAGAGTAAATGTACTAAGAACTGTCGGCGCTATATCCACCCCGTTGACTTGGAGCTTCGCCTGTTTGCCGTTTAAAGCATCAACAAGACCAGTGACTGTGTCTAATGCAATGGAGCCGGCATCACCTCCACTGTCATGATTCAAACCTGTTGAATGTGCTACTCGTCGCATTTATATAAACACAGATAATAAATAGAACATGTTATTATATAGATTTAATAAGATGTTCTCTCTCGATTATTTAATAAAAATGCCGATTGTGATTAAAGTTGTGAAGTTGGTAGCGAGGTATGTTCATGTGACCAAAAGCGGCTAAAGGTGGCTGCTCGGGCGGTGGTGCTTCTTTAGGTTTGCTAGACTTGTTAGATCGTCGTGGGATGTAAATTACTTGTGTCTCGCTATCGCTATCAGAGCCTGAGTCATGCATTACAACGACTTTCTTCTTTGGTTTCTTTGGCTTCCTGATTACTTCAACCTGTTCTTCTAAAGATTCTTCCTTAGGGGTAGCTGGTTGGGCATCAACTGATAAATCAATCATACTGTTCCTAACCTTCTTCTCCATTTTCTCTAATTGTTCTTTCTTAACTTTTTCTTTGATTTCATTCTCTTTTTCGTCTTTAGCAGCTCGGGCTGCACGCTTTACTTGTGCTGCCTTCTCTCTAGCTAGTTTGAGTTTCTCAAGCATTTCCGGTGTCATAACTTTCTTCTTCTTCTCAGGTTTAGGGGGTTCTACTTCAACGGGAATCTCTAAATCTTCTGTATCAGACATTTATAGAATATGTAGATAAAATATTCTGTAAAATCTACAAATAATAAAATAAAATTGATTTAAAAAATATGTAACATATATATATACGATGATGTTAAATATTACCGAAAACGATTTAGGAAAAGTTGATGGAAGGCGGCGCAATCCTGGAAGACCAGCACAAAAACATAACTATAAGAGATACAAATGGTTAGTGACCGTTTATGATAAGGAAACAAACCAAATGAAGCAAGGGAAATTTTGCTCAATTCCTCATATGAATGAAGAATGGAATTTAGGACTTACTCCTGAATTAGCAACTAGAATTCATACTAAATACAGAACTGATATGACTATGAAGAAGGGTAAGAGCTCATTTCTTCAGAGATGGGGTCATATAAGGTTGGAAAGGATTGATGAGCCAGCAATTATTTAGGAATATTAAAAATAAAATTGATTTAAAATAGTGTTTTTTTTACGAAAACAACTTAAACAAATATTAATTAATAAATATATACGAAAATAAAATGTTGAGTAATACTATAATGAAGAAAATAAACAACTCCAAGAAACGAGAAAACAGGAAAACCTTGTTGGCTATGTTTGAGTTTAGCAATTTGCAAGATGCAAAAAAAGGACTAGGTATGAATAAAGACAAAGCCGATGATGTGTATGAGCAATTACGGCTTAACTACAATGAGCAAATTGATGAAATTAGAAAGAACAAACGTAAAGCGAAATACCAAGAAAAGAAATTAAATGAAATCAAGAAACATAGCATTCTAATAACTAACCCTAATCACATAAAAGTAAAACAAGCAATAACGCAGATACTAGGTAAAGGGTCATTCATATTAACTTTAATTGAAAAAGGAAATGTGATTACATCATTTGAAATTGTTGGCACAACATGGTATCAGATATATCATAACGATTTATTTTACAAACTTTATTATGTCGATGGTGAAAATCTATTAAATGTATATCCAAATGCAAATATAGTGCTTACACGAGAGGTCACTATCAAGCCCGAAAAAGTAGCACAAGCATTCAAACAAGGTGTTACCAATTGTGTGTTCACACCAATTTTGGCATTCATGGCAAATAAAATCAATGAAGCAAAAACAGAAGGCACTAAGAAGAAGTATATTAGTAAAGTTAATGTTGCCAAAAAGATGGAGGAACAATATAGAGAATCTGGTGTCAAAGAAAAAGATATGCCTATTATTGCAAACAAACTACAAATGGATATTGTGATAAATCAACCATTTCAAAAAAAACCATTCATAGAAGCAAGAAGTGACAAAAAACCAATGAAAAAGTTCTCATTTATCAATACAAGACTAAACCACGTGGATTTGAATGAAGTGGTAAATACTGAACCTATTTTTGTATCTTATGAAGAGTTGCAGACTATGTTTAACACTTTAATAGAGAAAAGAGAATTCTTCACTTACAAACGAGATCGTAGCGGTATCTCAAGTATATTCACATTGATAGGTAATTATAAAGTGTCACACGCCTTTCGAGAATTCATAAATACATTTGAACAAGAAACTGGATTAGATGCTTGTAAACTAGATGATTTAAAAGACATTGAAATCAGCAAGTTTGTTAGGCAGGGCACACATTTTAATGCAACAGTTGATTTTGTTGATGGCTTGGTCAATAACAATGGTGAAGTATGTTATGATGGAGACTACAAACACATAGACCAATCAAAAGCATACACCAAATACAAGAAATGTAAATATTACAATGGTTTCTTAGGGAAAATAACAGACTTTAGACAAACAGACAAGATTGTTGATGTTGGGCTATATAGAGTAACCAAGTTAAAATTGTCAGGAAAACTTGAAGAATTAAATAACAAGATGAAGATATATAGAGACAACAACATATATCCATCAGTGGAATTGCAATTTATTAAAGATTGTGGTGGCTCATTTGATATAATTGAAGGTTGTTGGGGTAAAACTATAGATTTTGATATGGATCCAAACTTAGGAGCAAGTGATTCTTGGTATGAAAAAGACAATAACGTAAGATGGTATGCTAAATATGTGGGTTGTATGTATCATTATAGCACCAAAAAGTCATTTTACATCAGAGGCGAAGAGGATTACTTACGCAACATGATAAGTACAATTGATTATGATACATTCAAATATTTTGGAGGAGAAGAGGCTCAAATTAATTATGAAAAACCATACAACACACATTTAAGCCATGTGGCAAGTTTTATCACTGCATACACAAGACTAAACACACTTGAACAATTGATGAATATGCCTACTGAAAATATCCTAAGAGTATGTGTGGATGGAATATATTACACAGGAGATTGCTTAAAACTATTTAATAGCTTTGTAGTTAAAGGTGAACCAATTAAAAGTAATGGAAGTGGTGACTCCTTCATATCTAACTATGCAGTTGAATATTGCACCTTGTGTAATAATGAGTTTCGTCCCAATTATACTAAGGAACTACATAAGGGGTGTGGTGGCTCAGGTAAAACTACTATGAATTTAAAAGATGAAGGGTTGATTAAAGTTTGCTACTTTGCTCCCTCGTGGAAGTTAGCCAGAAACAAACAAGAAGAATTAGGAGTCAGATGTAATGTTCATTATAACTTGACTTGCCAAGACCCTATGGTTTATCAAAAGATACAAAGAAGTTGTAATGTATTGGTTATTGACGAAATCAGTATGTTAGATGATAGAATGAAGGAACTTATTTTTGAACGATTTAAGATGTGTAAGATTATTATGTGTGGCGATAATGGTTACCAATTGGATGGGTTTAATAGTAAAGGAGATACATACATCTCATTTACAGAAACTGGATTTGATAACATAGTTGAGCATAATCACAACTATCGGGTTAAATGTGATGAACTAAGAAAACATCTAGAGGTAGTGAGACATTTGATTAAATCAAATCCTAAGGAAGTGCGACAATACATATTGAACAATTTCAAAAATATTGATACCATTCAAGACTATAATGTAGAAGATATGATTTTAACAAGAACACATGTATTAAAAGATATGTATACTGAAAAGTATAAGCACTTAGACAAATACTATGTGATAAATACTGATAGAAAGTATTCAAAAGGAGAAATTGTAATAGGTAAAAAGCCTGAATGTGAATGTGTTTTACAACATGCATTTACTGTGCATTCAATTCAAGGTGAAACCGCTGATAACAATCTGTATATTGAGATAGAGAAGATGTATGATGAAAAGGCTCTATATACTGCTATCTCGAGGGCAAGGAGGTGGGAGCAGATACACCTTATTACAAGATGACAATTAAGCCCTGTTCAGCAGGGCAATAAATATAGCAACGGAAAGATTTACAAGTTGTATTGCCCTCATAACAATATGGTATATATTGGTTCAACTATTAAGACGTTAGCAGAAAGATTCAATCAACATCGCCAAGAGAAAAACAAGTGCACTTCAAAAGCTCTATTTGATTCTGGGGAGGTGAAGATAGAGCTGATTGAAGATTGCCCATGTTTAACTGAGGCTCAACTATGCAAAAGAGAAGGAGAAATAATGAAATTATACCCTAATAGGGTGAATAAGTTCTTAGCAGGGAGAACTGCTAAGGAATACCATCTAGACAGAAAGAGAATTAATATTCATTTATAATATATTTTATAATATAAATGACTTACACTTTAAACAATAATTTAAAAGTATTCCTGCCCCCCTCCAAAACAGGTAAGGAACTAAAACCATGGCTTGAGGAACATAAAGACGAGTTGAAGAATCATCGCATTTTTTATATTCTTCGTGCTAAATTGGAGAGAGGAGATGTATTCAAGATAGGTTTAAGTGAGAGAGGAGACAATGCTGCTTATGGTAGATTGAATGATTATTATCACTTTTATGGAAAGACAGAGCAGAAATTCCCAAATCCTAATCCATGTATGGGGGTAAGGCTTCATTTAGTAGTGGGCAACTTGTTTAATCCTAGTGTCCAAACAAGTGATAGCAAGGTTAGACAAATGGAAACAAAATTGATTCAATCTTTAGGTAAAGCAGAGAGAGGACGAGAGAGATTTAAGATAAGTATTGATAAATTATTCAAAAAAATAGAAGATTTGGGATTACTGAAAGGTGACGAAAGTGCAGAGGCTACTAAAAGGTCACCTCGTGTTTTAGAACACAACCAAGCATCAAAGGATACTGTAAAGGCAATATTGGGACATAAAACACTTGGAGGTGTATTAAAGTTCGAGGTAGAGTTCCATGATTATATTAAGTATGATAAAAACCAAAATGCTAAACTAACCAAACAAGCAAAACAGTATTTGACTTATGATAGTTTGGTTCAGTTGAGAGAAGGGAAATTGAAGGTTGATGCTTATATTAAGAAGCATGGGCTTTAGGATACAATCTGGAAGCATAAGAAATCAAAAAAGCATCAAGCATATTTAGATAAGATTCAAAGTGAAAATGAAGGCTAGGTGAGATTCTCCCAAAAAACCCCAGTTTTTAAGTGCGGATTTACCCCCCCATAAGAC
>Ga0209666_1001109_pt1 | contig 20676 bp, 14 predicted proteins | sample SaaInlV_125m_DNA_FD_184679 | JGI IMG/M metagenome (GOLD analysis project Ga0209666, IMG submission 184679) | Marine microbial communities from expanding oxygen minimum zones in the Saanich Inlet - Saanich Inlet SI037_S3LV_10m_DNA (SPAdes)... | ecosystem: Environmental > Aquatic > Marine >...
CGAACGCCTCGCGGTCGTACGCCGCGTTCCCGGCGACTCTGTTCGCTTCGAACGCCGCGTCCCCGTCGCGCGCGTCCGCGAGCGTCATCGCGCGCGAGCGTTTCGCGCGTCGCGAGGTGACGGGCGCGTCGTTGTGTCGTTTCGCGTCCCGTCGACACCGCGTCGCCTCGAACGACGCGCCGAGAAAAATATCCTAATGACAACCATTTGGAACCGCTTCGCGTTAGGTTTCAACCTAAAAAAATCGCCCGCCCGCGCGCCCGCGCGCGACGTCGCGCGACTTACGGGCGCGCGCGTCGCGACCTCGTCGACGTCGGAATTCGATGCGATTCGCGATCGATCGCGATGCGAATGCCGACGCCCGCAAAACTCGTCGCGCGCGCCATGGGCGGGAAGCAATCGAAACGACGCGAGCGGACGATCGCCATCGTGTGCACGTCCGCGGATTCCAGTGCGTGCGACGCGACGCGACGCGACGACGACGACGACTGACGGCGCGCGCGAATCGAACAGTGGATGGACACGCGACGGGGGCGTGGCTCGAGGAGATCGCGACGCCGTATTACGCGCTGCTCGACGCCGGATTCGCGGTGGACGTCGTGTCCGTGAAGGGCGGGAAGGTGCCGATCGATTCCGCGAGCGAGTCGGGGGATTTCTTTACCGCGGATTGTCAAAAGTTTTACGACGACGAGGACGCGAAGAAGGCGTTGGCGAACGCCAAGGCTTTGAAGGGCGTGAAATCCGGGGATTACGCTGGGATTTATCTCGCTGGTGGTCACGGGACGTGCGTCGATTTCTTGAATAACGCGACGTTGACGCGCGTGATCGAAGAGACGCTGGCCGCGGATAAGCCGGTGGCGGCGGATTGCCACGGCCCGGTGGCGCTGTTGGCGTGTAAAAAGCCCAACGGCGACTCGATTCTGAAGGGGACGAACGCGACGTGCTTCACGGACGCCGAGGAAACCGCGGTTGGGTTGGCGGAGAAGGTGCCCGTCTTGCTCGAGACCGAGTTCAAGAAATTGGGCGCGCAATTCAACGGCGCCGCCGACTGGACGCCCAACGCCGTCACCGACGGCAAGCTCGTCACCGGTCAAAATCCCGCATCGTCCAAGGCGTGCGTCGACGCGTTTTTGGCGCTCTTGAAAAAGTAGGTTCATCTTATCAACGTTTTATCCACGTTTTGCTGCATTTAATGTTACTGCAATACAGTACTTTGTTGTTACAGTCTAAATATTTTACTCAGCGTCACTCGCGAACCGGAAACCGCACGCGATACTCTGACGTCTTGCGCACGAACGAGCTCTTCACGGGATCTTCCACGTTCGGCGGCAGGTGAACCTTCACCGGCGTCGCGTACAACATTGGGGCCTTGATAATAAGCGATGACGGCACATCGTGCTGCCCCATGCTGAGCTCGACTTCGATATCGCGAGCGCTGCGACAACCAGGCAAAGTGACCGATACGCGCAACTCTCGACCGTTTTCGACGCTCACCGTTTCCATGTGCACTGACGGTTCCTCGGAGACCTCCTCGGCGACAACGACGGGAGATCTCGTAGGACGCGTCGACGAAGCGCTCACCGTATCTACCGCGGTGGCGCTCACACTCATCGAATCGAACCGAGAAGTCAACTGTTCCTCCCCCGCGTCTTCGCACTTCATCGCCGGCGCCGCACGTTCGGCGTCGCGCGCCGCTCGGAGCTCGTCCAAGTATCCCGCCGGGCGCAATGGTGGTGCACCTCTCGCGTGCACGCGCTCGTAGAACAATATGTACGCCTTTTGCTTCATCGCATCCTTTTCGGAAGACGGCGACACGCGACTATCGTTGCACAGCACCCAGGAATCGTCTCGCAACTTTACGTACGCCACGTAATGTCCAGAGTGCGCGCTGGCGTAAAAGTCTTGATGAACCAATACACCGAAAAGCTCATACTCTGGAGCCGTGACTTCATACGGGGCATCATCGCTCATGAACTCAGCCAGCGAAAAGTTGGACGGATACTTGATGTACTTTGTAATCTTGCTGAACCGTCCAGTGGAGTACCGTTTTAGAGGAATGGTTAAAATATTCGGCGACACGTGGATTTTCGATCCCTTCTTCGCCCGTACCAACGCCTTGCACTTCGAGCACTTGTACTTGTTCGAACCACTGAGGACTTCCTCCGTGCAAAAGTTTTCTCGAAGCGCCTCCTCGACGGAGCCAATCTTTCCCGTCACCTCGAGCGGAATGTCGAGCGTGCTTTGAAAATTCTTGCTCACGTACCCGCACTCCAAGCACTTCACCGTGCCCAGGGTATACCCACCGAAGACGTGATAAATGACCGTCGTCTCTCGCGTGCGCAAATCGTACTTCTTCTCTCCTCCGAGATCCTTCAAAAAAATCACGTGCATCGCGTCCAACAGCGCGTTGATGAACTCGTGCGAATCCTCCTGCCGCCCGCGTCTAAACTGTCTCGCCACCTTGCTAATGTCCTTCGTCAACCTCCCTATGCTGTGCGCGTCCCTCGACGCCATCGCGCGTTCCAAATGTTGCGAATACTCGCACACCACGCAAAACTTCCTCGTCTCCGCGCACCGCGCGACGTCGTGAAACTTTTCCACGCCGTCGAACCACGCCGTGAGCGGCGTCGCCCGTCGCAAGCACTGCAACGCCGACGCCGCGAAGCACGTGTTCCCCCCGTTCGTCAGCCCCGACGGATAATCGTGATCGTGTCTCCTCGTCCCTAATCCCTCCACCGATCGTCTGACGTCCTCGTACGGATGCAGCGTCGTCGCCGGCGGCAGCAACGCCCTCGCCTCCGCGTCCTCGTCCGCCCTCGTCGCCCCGTCCTCGTCCCGCGCGTCGTCGCTCTTCTCTGATCCCGCCTCCCGCTCCGCCTCATCGCTCCCGTCGTCGCTCTCGCTCCCGTCGTCCCGCGCGCTCGAGAACCAATTTCCAAACACCGACGTCACCGAATCCATCCTCGCCGAGCCCTCGTCGCGCGCGTCGACGCGCGCGGCGTCCCGTTTTAAAATCAAATCAAATCAAATCAAATCAAATCAAAGTCCGCGACGTCCAAACGAATCCTTTCCGATCCAATCGTTCGTCCGCGCCGTCGCGCGTCGCGCGCTCGACGTTCGTTCGCGCGCGATCGCGCCCCTCGTCTCGACGCGCCGCCGTCCGCCGCGCGCGTCGCCGACGCCGCGCGACGCCGCGCACGGCGAGACTCATTAATGAAACACACGGATCACACCGCGCCGTCGAAAACCTCGCGCGGATTCGATCGACGCGCGCACACCGCGGCGCGACGCGCGACGCGCGGCGCCGAGTGATCCGACGAGCGCGATGTCGAGCGCGCTCGCGACGGCGCGACCGCGCGTCGCGGCGACGCGATGCGATCGAGCGCGACGCGCGAACGAAGGCGCGGGACGTAGGTCAGGATGCGAAGGGCGGCGACGGAGGGTGGGCGCGATGGCGACGACGCGGGACGGCGGCGGGGATGCGCGCGGTGAAGACGACGATGGACGGGCGTTCGCGCGCGCGGTGGGCGCGGGAACGGTGACGAGGCGAGTGGTGCGCGCGAGAGGGCGAGGACGGGACGCGGAGGCGAGCGGACGGCGAGGCGAGAGGACGCGCGCGAGAGGGTTGGTGAAACCGCGAGGGATGACGGACGAGGAGTTTCAGCAGATGCAGCGCGAGCAGGATGAGCAGTATAAGCTGTTCAGTGAGAAGGCGAAGCGGAGAATGGCGAAGAAAGGGCCGATGGAGGGGGACGTGAAGGGGACGAGCGACTACGTGAGCACGCAGAGCTTGGGAGCGCCGATCGACGAGGAGCCGAATTGGAAGTCGTACGATGAGATGACGATGCAAGAATTCGTGCGGGCGGTGGATAAAGGACTGGTGAAGTCGTTTCAGGTGTGGGACGCGCCGCAGTTTGGGTGGTTCCCACCGGAGAGGTTGCGAAAGATTCCGCGATCGAGGTATTACTTGGTCACCATGAAGGGGTCGAAGGGGAAGCAGTACTACCTCAACACGCTGACCAACACGATGGACGCCGCGCTGTTGGACAAATGCGATAGACTCGGGGCGTGGTACACGTATCATCAGAAATGGCGACCGTCGTCGTACAGTGGGATGGAGTTTTTGGCGTACTCCGTCGGCGGCTTGGCGTTTATGATCGGTTCGATTTACTTGGGCATCGTCCGTAGGACGTCGGTGCCGCAAGATCAGTTCCAGGCGATGCAGTTTGCGCAGTCCCGCGCGGGTGCGAGGCGAGACGGCACGGTGGACGTGACTTTGGAAGACGTTGGTGGGTTGGAGAACATCATAGAAGATTTGGAGGAAGTCGTCGCCTTTTTAAAGGAACCCGAGCGTTTCGCCAAGGTTGGCGCTAGGCCCCCCAAGGGTTTGCTCATGGAAGGAGGCCCGGGCGTTGGTAAGACGCTGATCGCGAAGGCGATCGCGGGTGAAGCCAAAGTGCCGTTCTACTCCATGTCTGGCTCTGAGTTTGTTGAAATCATCGTCGGCGTCGGCGCGGCTCGAGTGAGAGATTTATTTAAACGCGCGCGCATCAACGCGCCGTGCTTGATATTCGTCGACGAAATCGATGCGTTAGGCACGAAACGCGCCGCTGCTGGCACGCGTGGCACGGAAGAGCACGAACAAACGCTGAATCAGCTTCTCACGGAGATGGATGGTTTCACGCCAGACACTGGCGTCGTCTTCATCGGCGCGACGAACCGAGCCGATTTACTCGATCCCGCGCTGTTGCGGCCAGGTCGATTCGATCGTAAAGTTCGCGTCGGCCTTCCAAACGTCGAGGCACGGGCTAAGATTTTGCAGATTCACTTGTCCAAGCGAAACTGCAACCCAGAAATTGACACCAAGCGATTGGCGCAGAACCTTCCCGGTTTGTCGGGCGCCGAGATTGCAAACATTTGCAACGAAGCCGCGGTGCACTGCGTGCGACGCCAGGGTGAACAGATCGAAGAGCACGACGTCTTGGATGCCGTTGAGCGCGTCGTGAGCGGCATTCGTCTTACAGCACACCCCAAGGAAAGCGTGACGACGCGCAAACTCGCGGCGCACGAAGTCGGCCACGCCCTGGTCCAGAACTTGCTCCATAAGAGCAACGGTCTCATCGAAGACATCGAGATGATTTCCATCATTCCGCGAGGTTTCGAGCCAGCGATTACGCTGATCCAGAGAAAGCGTGACGAGGATTACCGATATCCTACGCGCGCGCGAATGTGCGAGCGCGTGCAAGTTTTGCTCGCGGGCCGCTCCTGCGAAAAAGTGTTGTTTGGAGAGGCGAGCACTCGCGGTTCGGAAGATGTTTGCGAAGCGAATGATTTGCTTCGAAATATGATCGTAAACTTTGGCTTGGGGCAGCCCGGCATGATGACGACGTACACATACGACCCGAAGCATTTGAACAAGTCGGAGAGACGAGTGGCGCGCTTGCAAGGTGCGGTGTCTAAATCTGGAGAGTTGATGCCCTTGGACGAACTGTTGACGATTGCAGGTCCGATCAGAGAGGTAGTCCCCGATCACTATCAATACGCCGAGCGCAAGATGGTTCAGATTCTTCAAGAAGCGGAGGCAAACTGTTTGGCGATCATCGCCGCGCACGAGGACGCAGTCAACGCGATGGTGGATCGCTTGATTGAAAACGAGACGCTTTCTTTGGCCGAGTTCGAAGCAATTCTCGCGGCTCATCCACCCAAGGGTGAGTTCTCGACGATTGGACCGGATACGCCCGCGAAAGTCCTTCCCACGGAGGCGACGGAGGACCTCATCGGAATGCGTTCGATTGCAGATCCGAAGGAGAAAATCAAAGCCGCGGCCAAATACTACAACGTCGACATCACAAAAGATGAGCCCAAACTTAGAAATGCTGAGACTTTCAAGCAGGCTACCGGCCTCGGCGAATACTTGCGTCCATTCAGTGAACAATCGATCCAAAAGTGGCAATACGAGGTTTCGCCGAGTCACACGTGGAATCACCTGGCGATTCAAGAAACTGACAAGGAGGATCCGGAGTGGCGCGTCAAAGAGGTCATTCGCGTTTGCAGAGAAGCCGATGACGATAGAACCATCGAGTTACGCGGCATCCTGAGTTCAATCGAGGCGAAACGCGATGCCGGAGAAGAGTTGAGCGAATTCGACAAGCGTCGCGTCGAAGCGTGCGAAGCCGAGATCGCGCGCTACGCCGAGAAATGGTCGGGTGAAGGTTGGAAACCGACCCCGCATGATCTCAGCTACAGCGTGATGTTTGACGATCCAGACTTGGCCAAGTCTGAGTACCACTTCTGGGCCGACATGCCGCGTTACACGCAGGATGCCTTGTACAACATGGGACGCCGCATCGACCGAATGGCGAAAATGGGGGAGACCCGCGAAGACCCCGAAAACTAGAACCCACGACACTCACTAGCGAAGATACATTGAAATTACAGCACTAAACTAGCGCATTTTCACCGTCCACCGCGCCGCGCGTCCCCTCCCGTCGTCTAAACCTAAACCGCCCCCCCGCCGTCCCGGTCGCCAAATTTGGCTAGCGCCGCCGCCGCGACGCACGCCCGCAAAGCCGCCGAGCTCTCCGGGTCCACGTAGCTCTCGCACTCGTGGCACCACACCGACAGATCGTCCCAACTCAGCATCACGACGCACCGCCCCTCCGACGCTCGCGCGTGCGCCCTCGAGTGTCCGTTCGCGTACCTCCCGCACGACGCGTCGCCGCACGTCAGGCACCGCCACAGCTCCCGCCTCGTCCCGCACGCCTCGCACGCCTCGCACGCCTCCCGCGCGCGCCTCGCGTCGACGCGCGCCCCGTGCGCGCACGTCCGCGTCATCCCGAGCGCCGGCCCGCCGTTATCGACGCACCCGCGCTCGTCGAGCAGCCGGTCGACGCATCGCTTCAAATCTTCTAAATCGTCCCCGTCCTCGCTCGTCGGCAGCGCGCGGACGACGCTCAGGGCGTCCGCGACGTCGAACGCGTACGTCTCGACGAGCGCGCGAAGCGCGCGCGCGGCGCGCTCGCCGATGGCGTCGTCCGGCGTCGACATGTGACGCGGTGTCCCGGTCGCGTCCGCAGTGCGCGACGCGCGACGCGCGACGCGCGATGGATCTCCTCGCGCGGGCGACGCGCGCGCGACAGCGCGTCCTCGCGGTGTTCAACGCGCGGCAGTCGGACTTCGAGAGCCTGCGCGCGTGGAACGATCACCTCGAGCGGGTGGAGGAATTGATCTTCAACCTCACGGAGGGCGTCGACGCGAGCGCGACGGAGAGCGCGATCGCGGAGCACAAGCGACGGAACGCGAGCGAGATCGCGCGGTACGCGGCGCGCGCGCGAGACGAGGGACGCGCGGCGATGGGGGAGACGGCGGAGGCGATGGACGCGGGGGAGGGGTACGCGCCGGAGACGGCGAACGGAGACGTCGTCGCGCAGCCGGTGCCGACGAGCGCGGTGCGACGAGGGTTGGAGAAAACGAGCTTGGATTACGATGAAAACACAGAGGAGGGAAGGAAGGCGCGGGCGGCGGCGATCGCGAGGGCGTGTGGGTTCGACGGGCGAGCGGTGGCGAAGGCGCGGTGTCTGCGAGAGGCGTTCGCGACGATTTGGGCGTAGAACGCGGGACGCGAGGGAGGAGTGGAGATTAGGTATCGCGCGAATCGAGACGCGCTTAGGTCGCCGAACGGGGACGAACGTGTAGCCTGTAAGAACATTAGCTCGAACGTACGTATTTTGATCATCGCTCGATGAAATTGCAAACATAACACAAGACGGCGCTCTCTCGAGCGCGGTCGGGGGAGATTACATGTCGCGCATGAAATCCGACTCGGAATCGTCCGAAATGACGTCGTCGCTGAATTCACCAGTCGACGCTTCGAGTTCTTGATACGCTTGAGAGACAGTCTCGAGCGTTTGCTGCGAGACGACGGAGACGTCGTTCGCGCGCTTGCTGATGGTGGTGCGCGCCCAGCTCAAAAGTCCTTTTGCGGCGACGGGAATATTGAGTCCTTGTCGAGCCTCCTTCTTCACCTTTTCGTCGTCGATGGATTTAGTTAAGAATTCAATAACCTTACGGTCGTTATCCCACATCGTTTGGAGCTCCGCCGCGGCTTCCCAGGCGCGGTCGAGTTCGCTCTGCATCGCCGTGAACTCCTTCTCCGACACCGAGTTCGACTTCATCTCGCGCAGCTCGTCCTTGGTGGATTCCAACTCCTTTTTAAGCATCAAAATCACCTCCGAGTTGGCGTCACGTACGGCCTCAGCCTTGATTTGCGCAACCTTTGTATCTTCGAGCTGCTTGGCGACGACGGCTTTTTCAGCCTCGAGCGCCTCGACCCTTCTCGTCGCTTCCTCGGCGTCTCGCTCAAACTTGGCGATTTGCGCGGCAATTTCACCTTCATCCATCCCCACACGCGCGACCGCTTGCTTGAGCTGCGCTTCGAGGTGACTGACTTCGGCGGCCCACCCTTCTTTCATCTCCGCGAGCGCCTTGTCGGAAGTCGCCTGCAAGACGACGATTTCGGCTTCAATGTCCTCAAGCTCTGTCTTCGTCTTTTGCAGCGCCTCCTCGCTTGCCGAAAGCGCGAGCTTTGTCTCTTCGAGATCTTTGAGCAGATCGACTTCGTTATCGTCTTCAGCGCTCGGCGTCGCCGTGATCGCCGCCACGAGTTCTTCGCGCGTGGACCACGTCGACTGCGCGCTAAAAGACGCCTCCATGTCGGCGATTTCTTCTTCGGTGAGCGCGGCGAAGACGTCGACGATGGCGTCCGTGTCTTCCGCCACAGCGTTCTCCATCGCCGCCGCGATCGCATCTTCCACCTCACTCGCGACGGTTTCAGCCTCTTCGGCGTCGTCATCCGCCGCGGCGGCTTCCGGTTCTCCATCCTCGACGACGGCGTCCTCGACGACGACGCTCTCGATGAATTCAATCGTCTCCGTTTCCTCGTGCGCCCCCTGCACCTCATCCACGCTCGCGCGCACCTTCATCACCGCCGCCGCCTTCACCCTTCGCGCCAAATCCGCGTCTTCATTGAACATCTTCGCGTCGCCGCCCTCCACGGGCGCCATCTCATACCGCGCTCGAATCTCGTTCATCGTCGTCCCTCGCAAGAGTTCAATCTTCAAATCCAACAGCGCCTCATCGTACTCCCGCCGTCGCCACGCGTCCGTGGTATCGCTCGGCATCCCCGCCTCTTCCCACCGCACGTACGCCCGCACCTCCACCAGCTCCGCCGGCACCGAGATCGCGTCCACCACCTCCTTCGGCGCCAGCGCGAGCGCCGCGAGCGTCGCCGTCTCGCCCGCGTCCCTCGCCGCCGCCTCATCTTCCCCTCGCGCCCGCGCTCGGCGCGCCCGCGCGCCCGCGCGTCGCCCTGACAATGCGCGCGCGCGTCTTCGCGTCGTCACCGTCGCCGTTCGCGCCGTCGCCGTTCGCGCCGTCGCCATCCCTCGTCCGGCGTCGTCGCGATTTGAATTTGAATTCGAATTCGCCGCGTCGTCGTTCGCGCGTCTTTTTGCCGCGTCGCGCGCGCCGCGTCGCGTCCGGCGCGCGCGGACGCTCGAAACGCGAAACGCGCGGTTTTCCGAACTCGAACGCGTCGCGCGTCGACGTGCGGCGCCGCGTCGATCCCTCGGTCGACGGATCGATGCGGCGCGAACGTCGCTTCGTGTACGACGTCTTACTGAATGCCCATACGTATGCATATTAGGGGTCGCGTTGACCGATGACCGACCGATCGAACGGATGCGTCGCGATCGATCGATCGATCGATGGATCGATCGATCGATCGATCGCGTCGGCACACGACGCCGACGCGGACGACGCGCGCGATGTCGATCTCGACGCGAGCGCGAACGACGCCGACGCTCGGACGACGCGCGCGCGCGACGCGCGCGCGCGCGCTTCGCGACACGGGCGTCACGCGGGACGGATTGCGCGCGGCGGAGAAACAGCGCGTCGTCGTCGACGTCGACGGCGTGGGGAAGGTGCTGCTGCAAGAGTTCGCGAACGAAGTGTACGCGGTGTCGAATAAGTGCCCGCACTTGGGGCTGTCGCTGCAGGGAAAGACGCCGCTGCTGTCGGCGACGGTGGACGACGGGGCGATCGTGTGCCCGGCGCACGGGAGCGCGTTCGACCTGAAGACGGGCGAGGCGAGGGGGGAGTGGTGCCCGAAATTGCCGGCGCTGCCGGTGGTCGGGAAGAAGTATTGCGGAGAACCGACGGCGATCGCGTCGTACGCGGTGAGCGTGGATGAATCGGGGGCGATTAAGATCGACGCGTGAACGCGCGAGGCGAAGCGAAACGAGACGCGCGAGGGGGGCGCGCGCGAACGCGCGCGACGGGGGCGCGCGAAAACAAGCACGACGATACGTCAAGCAGTATGTAATCCGCACACGACACGATCAATCTGTACCGCGCGTCGTCTTTTTCGGTTTCGTCGACGCGTCCCGAAGCCGCACAGCGGGACGCGCGGCGCGGCGCGACATGCCCGCGCCCGCGCGCGCGCTCGTCTCGCGCGCGCGTCGCGCGTTCGCGCGCGCGCACCGCGCGCTATCAACCACCGCGTCGCCGACGCACGAAACCGTCGTGGGCGTTGAGATTCACGCGCGACTCGCGACGCGGTCGAAACTGTTTAGCGGCGCCGCGTCCGCGTACGGCGGCGACGCGAACGCCCGCGTCGCGCCGTTCGACGCGGCGCTGCCCGGAACGCTGCCCGTGCTCAACGCCGGCGCGGTGGCGCTCGCGATCAAGCTCGGGATCGCGCTCGAGGGGACGGTGCAGCTGAAGTCGAGCTTTGACAGAAAGCACTACTACTACGCCGACTTGCCGCACGGGTATCAGATCACGCAACAGCGCGAACCGATCGTCCGGGGAGGGATCGTGCGATGCGTTGGTGTAGAAAACGCTCGGGAAGGCGACCGGGACGGCGGTCGAACGCGGCGTGGGTGGTTGACGGTTGGCATCGAGCGCGTGCAGATGGAGACGGATACGGGCAAGAGCCAAACCGTCGGCGCGGAGGCCGAGGCGGCGCAAGGGACGCTGGTCGATTTGAATCGCGCGGGACAGGCGTTGGTAGAAATCGTGAGCGAACCGGATATGCGAAGCGGGGAGGACGCGGCGGCGTGCGTGGAGGCGTTGCAGAGGATGTTGCGGTATTTACACGTCAGCGACGCGAACATGGAGGAGGGGTCGTTGCGATGCGACGTAAACGTGAGCGTGCGCACGGCGGAGGAGCGCGAGCGAGGCGTTTTTGGCGAACGCGTGGAGATTAAAAATTTGAATAGTCTTCGAAGCATCGTGCGGGCGGTGAAGTACGAAGCGAAGAGACACGTCGATGTGTTGACCGCCGGCGGGCGCATCGAGCGCGAGACGCGCGCGTTCGACACGAACACCGGAAAAACCACGGTGCTTCGAACCAAAGAAAACTTGCTCGATTACCGATTCACGCCTGAGCCGGACTTACCGCCGTTGGTGTTGAATCCGGCGGATGTGGAGGCTATTGCAAATAGGATGCCGGAACTCCCGAACGCGGCGTTCGAGCGCTTGATGGAGAGCGGCGCATCGGAGTCCGCGGCGAGTACCATCATCGCTTTTCCATCGACGTTAAAGTATTACGACACCGCGGTTGACAGTTGCGGCGCCGCTAAGGCGAGCGATGTGGCCAATTTTATTGCGAATGAAATCATCGGCGCCGCGCGCAAAGATGCCGGAGCGTCGCACAAAGAACCGCTATCATCTCTACCGCGCGCGGCGTCGGCGCGACGCGTGGGCGAATTGTTGGGTAAAGTCGCGAACGGCGATCTGAGCGGACGCATGGCGAAACAAGTCTTAGAGGCGCTCATGAATAGCGATGAGCGCGCGTTGGCTGAAATTGTCGAGGACGTGTGCGGCGGCGGTCAAATGTCGAGCGACGATCAATTGCAAGATATCTGTCGCGCTGTCGTCGACGAGATGCCGAAAGAGGTCGAGTTGTTTCGTGGTGGAAAATCCAAGCTCATGGGCGCGCTCGTGGGAGAGGTGATGAAGCGCACAAACGGTCGAGCGAATCCCAAAGACGCGAGCAAGATGCTCGCCGACGTCATCGCGAGCCTTTCTTAGAAAGCTCCACGCGGAACTAACGTAGCACGAGTAGTAGCAAATAGTCAAGGCAAATATCACTACAACGCCGCCAATCCTTTTTCGAACGTCTGCGCCGCAGCCGGCGCCACCGGGCCTTCGCCCACATACACGTCCAACAGCGCCTTTGCGAATTCCGCCGACTCAAATTCCATCTTCGCCGCGCCCGCGACCGCGATGGCGCACCCGTTTGACGTCCAGGTGATCGTCATCTTCGTCCCTTGCTTCAGTTTCAGCGAAGAGAACCCGTCGCGCATGGCGTCAAGTGAGTCCACCGCCGCTTCCTCCGCCTTTTCCGCTGCCTCAGCCACACTGGCCATGAAGTTCCCATCCTCATCCTCTGCGGTCGCCATGTTCGTCGCGATCTCTCGGATTCTCGGTCCCAGGCTTTCATCCATCGCTTCCATGAACGTTTTACCGTCGACGTCGCGCGCGAGTTCGATGGCGAGCTCCTTGTCATAATCGCCGTTCAGCAACCCTTTTCCCTTTTGCGCGCGCGCCGCGTCGGCGTCGACGTACATGGCCAACGCGTAAATCTTAACATCGATGATCGCCACGCGTTTGACGCGGCATCCGGCGCCGAGCACGGTTAAACCCGCGGAGTTGGTGTCCGGAAAGGATATCTTCGTCGCCGGGTCCGTCGCCGCCGCGCGAACGCCGCGCGCCGCGCGACGACCGGCGCGGGAGGTCTTCGAACGCGGCGCTAACGCGCGCGTCGCGCTCACGGCTCGGAACGTTACGCACGCCATCGCGCGCGATTATGACGCGCCGCGCTCGCCGCCTCGGGCGTCCCGCTCGCGCTCCACGAGCGCCGCGATTTCCTCCGGCGTCAGCCCCTCCAACGCGTCCTCATCCACGACCGCGTCTAAATCAAACTCATTTCTATCGCCCATCGTCGCCCGCACGACGTCGCGAGCGCGCGTTTCCAACGCCTCTCGCGCGTCTCTCGCGCGTTCGCGCCGGGACAGCTCGCTCGTCACCAACTTGTTCCCAAAGTACGCGAAGAACGCGCCGACCACGACGACGAACGCGGCATTTTGCCAGCGTGGGATGGTTCGGTCTGCGTTGGAGACGTCGACTTCGGTCCAGGAGAAGAGCGGGGAGGCGCCGGCGTTGATTTTCTTCGCGGCTTCGGCCTCGGCCTGCGCGCGAGTTTTGGCTTTAGCGTCGTCGTCGGTGGACAGCGCGCGCGCTTTGAACGACGGTGCGAGCGCGCGGGATGCGTTGAGCGCGATCGATGATCGCGAGCGCAGGAGGGCGCGGCGGAGCATCGGCGCGGCACACTGTGAGGGTCGGCGTCGCGGCGCGCCGATTACTTAACTGTTTCTCCGGCGCGCGGAAACTAGTGCTACAACTAATCGTTCGAGTCTTCGCTCGGTCCCTTGGCATCGCTCGATGCCGGCGCCGATGAAGACTCTGCTAATGCTAACTTTTCAGCCGCGGCGGCGGATTCGCTTTCGAGGACTTCGACTATGGATTTCACGACGTCGCGTCTGTGCGAAATGTCCATGTCGGGTGAAGCAATCTTCTCCATGAGCAACGCGTCGAGTTCGGCGCGTAAATGCTTGAAGAGGACCGCAACTCTAGGTGCTGCGCGAAAATTTATCCAATTATCGCACGTCGCGCTCGATCTTTCGTGATTGATTTTGATTTTACCGCCGAAGAGTAACAGCGGGTACGACCCGACGGCGGTGGCGTCGCGAATGTACACCTTGGTCGTACGAACTTTTTCGTGATAGAGCAGAAACCGGCTGTCGACACTTGGCGACATGCCGTAACACACTGATGTTGGATGCATGTGCACGTCCGTATCGTGCTTGGTGCGCACGGCGACGGAGCTAGTGGGGTAGCGCGACCGCGCGCGACCGTCGTCTGTCTTCGCAGGCGCGCTCGCCAACGCGACGTTTGGATAAAGACCAGCGCAAATGACAGCACGCACGAGTGACTCGTTCCCCGCGTTCACACTCGCTTCTGCGAGTGCACTCTCGAGTTTGTTCCGCCGCCCGTTTTTCAGTTTGTTCGTAGCGAGCGGTGCGGGTGACGCAGAAACGGCCCCGAGAGCGCCCGCACCGGATCGCAAAAATCCAATTTGGTCCAACAAATCGGTATACTGCTGTCGCATCTCTGAAATTTGTTTCAACGTCTGTCCGGAGAGAAACAGCTTGGACAAGTAGTCCCGTTCGAAACCACGACCCTTGGCCCTCGCGTGGATCCAACCAGCGTATGCTCGCACCAGCGTGAGATGGTCACTTGCTTGTGCGGCGATTTTGCGCTTCGCCGCGTCGGCCTCGTCGCGCTTGTCCATCGGCGCTAAAAAGGGGGAGCGAAACCCAACACCGGCGGCAATGGTGAGAATAGGATCCAAGCACGAAAACATCGCACCATATAGCATCATTTTTCCAAGCCGAGCGTCGACTGGGAGTTCAGCGAGATGATGCCCGAGCGCGGTGAGTTCATCCTTTGAGTCCACTGCGTCGAGTTCATGTAAAGATTTCAGCGCCGACGCGATGGCGCCTTCAGGCGGTGGCTCGATGGCCATGGACAAAAACTTGCGAATGTCTCCAAGACCTAGAATCTTGATCTGTAAACACAGCGCGTCGAGCGGCGTGCGCAAAATCTCTGGCGTCGTAAAGTCCGCCAGCACGGTGGCTTCAGTCTTTGTGCTGTACAGGTGAAAGCAATAGCCTTCGCGTACGCGACCGGCCCGACCACGACGCTGTCGACTACTCGCCTTGCTGCACCAAGCGGTGACGAGAGCCGACATTCTCGATACCGGATCGTATTGTGTTTCGCGCACGCGACCGCTGTCTATAACGAAGACAACGTCGTCAATCGTGATCGACGTCTCCGCAATGTTCGTCGCCATGACGACTTTCCGCTTTCCCGGTGGAGCTTTATTGAACGTTAAGCGCTGCTCTTCAGAACTCAGTGTCGAGTGCAAAGGGATGAGCAAAAATCGCGACTCTGAATCTTTTAAATTCGCACGAAGTCGATCATGAAGCGTTCGAATTTCCGCCATCCCTGGCAAGAAGATCAATATCGCTCCTTCCTCGTACTCGTCCGCGATGAGCGCTACGAGCAGCTCCATCAATTCGTAATTGATCTTCTCTTCATCGATGACTTGCAAGCTCTTCCAAGTGGTCTCGCTGTACTCGGGATACATATCACGCGTCTCTTGTCGAACCTCGCTCATCGCAGAACGTTCGAACGACTCCTCAACGGCTTCGCGAAGCGCCGCCCCGCGAGCGCCGCCACCTCCGGCCATCTTAAAAATCCTCCCGCCGCGGCTCTGCTCGACGCCGAGCGCGAACTCGCCATCGGGCTCGCACACGTAGCCCGTGGCTTCGATAGCGTCCTCTAATCTATATTCCGCCACGGGAAACGTCCTACCGGGTATCTCCACGACTGGACACGTTGTTTTCAGGTGCGACTCGAAATAGTTTTTAAACAAGTCGGCGTTCACCGTAGCGGACATGGCCACGAGATGAAAATCACTCCTCCTCGCTGCGAGTGATCGGAGAATGACTAGCAAGAAATCACTCAGTAAATCACGCTCATGGACCTCATCAACGACAACGTGCGATACGCCAGTTAAATTCGGATCAGTCTGTAAACGTCGGAGGAGGATACCAGTCGTACAGAACAGCATTCGCGTTTTCTCGCTTTGCTTGCTTTCCAACCGAATGCTGTAGCCGACGGTGTCACCGATGCGTTCACAACGCTCATTCGCGACGCGCTCGGCGACCGCGATGGCCGAAAGACGCCTCGGTTGCGTGATGATGATGCTCGTATCTCCAGCCTTGCCCGCCCTAATGGCTTCTTCGAATATAAACTGTGGAACTTGTGTTGTCTTCCCGCAACCGGTTGCGCCGCTCACTACAGCCGCATTGGAGCTCTCAATCGCTTCAAGCACGACACTCTTCAAATTGTGAGCTGGAAGTTTGCGCCGAATTTCTTGCATACCAAGCCACTCTTTCGTGCTTTCCTTCGCGAGTTCCAACTCCAGCAGTTTGCGACTAATCTCCGCTCGACGTTCTACAGTGTACTTTTCCGGTCTCACGCCAGAAACGCCGGCTAAAACATTCGCAGTCGCAGTCGCGAGCGCGTCTTCTTCGAGTTCGACATCGGCCTGCTTGTCTAACCCCGCCTTCTTCACCTGATTCGCCAACCATCCTCCCTTCATCTTTGGCTTTGCATCGCCATCGCTCACTTCGTCCAGCTTTGGTTTCGATTTGCTCAAGTTGGGAACAATCTTCTTCTTTACTTTCGTCGTTCTCGCAGCTTCTAGACGCTTGGCGTGCTCACGTTCCCAGCGAGACAGCTTTGCATCAAGAGAAGTATCATCCACGTCTTCCTCCGTCGTGAGCGCAATCGACTGCGATGGTGTCATAGCTCGAACGTGTTCTTCCTCGACTTCATGCGCCTCGCGAGCGTTTTCTTCCGCCATCATCGCACGGAAATATTCAATGCGCTTACGGTGCTCTTCTTCTTCGGCATGCATCTTCGCTTCTTCACCCTCCAACCGTGCATACGTTCTCTTAATGTGAGCACCACGTCCCGTGAGCACGAAATCATCCTTCTCGCTGTTGTCTATTTCCTCCACAAATCCTGACACGTCGTCAACGATGCCGCGTTCGGCGAGAATTGCGGGCATGTTTTCTTGTAACCAAACGACCATGGCATAAATCGCGGGCTCCCCGAGGTACACATGCGCTTGCGCAGCAATCATAGCGTTCACCGAACGACGAACTTGCGAAGGAAGCTTGTCGTGGCGGACGACGAAGAGTGCAGATTCAGCTGGGTAAAGAGAGTCGGGCGGAAAATGAATCTCCAAAACGCATGGTTCCCATTGCACGCCGTTGGCATCCTCGTCCAAGGGGATTCGGATATTCCAACACTTGGCATCATCATCAACCTTGAAATCGTCCCCTAGAATCGCCTCGAGCGCCATCGCCTCTTCGCCGCGTTCGGCAAGCATTTCCTCGGCGTTGTCGCCGCTCGGCGTCGTCGCGCCGATGGGTTGCAGAGATCTCAACAACGCGTACGTCGCGTCTTCTTCAACCCAACCTGCAGATTCCAGCGCTTCTCGAGCTTCCGCCTTTGAAAATCCCATCGCTAATAGGCGCCCGAGCATCGCGCGCTGCAACAACAAGACGTACGGATCTTCCACCGGCGCGTCGCTCACGGCGGCTGAGTTGACGAGTTTCGTACCGTCGACGACGAGAGACGTCTTCGACGGTGCAAGATTCTTCGACGCTTCGCTCAATCTTACGAACGTTTCGGGCATATCATCCTTAGGTACTCGGAGACACAACCAATCGAGCACCGACCCCAAACGCTCGAGCGCATCTTTCTTCGTTTCGCCTTGTTCGGGATTCGCCTTGATCGCCTTCTCTGTCCATGCCTCGTCGAATCCCTTCTCGAGCACTCGTCTTCGCAATCTATCCTCCCTCAACCGCTTCCCTCGCGCGATTCTTTCAGCTTCGTCCCTTTCCGTGAGCGATTTCAACGCTTTCGCCGCGATTTGCGAACTATGCCTTTCCTGCGCGCTCACTTCGTCCATCACGCTCGTCACCGGCGCCGTCATTCGCCGCGCCGCCGTCGTCGCTCGCAAACCCGACGCTTCACCGCGAACCACCGGCACCGCCAAATTCGCCGCCATCAACCGTTCGCGCGCCATCTCCAACGCCGTTTTCTCCCCTTCGCCGCGATCCTCGCCGTCGTCGTCGCCTTCGTCCTCCTCCGCGCGTCTTCGAAGCAGCGCCGCCACGGCGTCCGCCGCGTCCTCCGTCATGTGTAGAATCTCCTCCTCTTGTGCGTCCGTCTTCGCGCGCGTCTTCGCGCACGCGAGACCGGGGACGATGCCCAACCCATCGACGCCGTACGACGCCTCGCTCGTCGTCGCGCGCGCGCTGTCGCTCGCTTTTCGCCGATGGACCCAATCGAGTGGGTCGTCTTCGTCCGCGTCTTCGTCGTCGCGTTTCTCCACGCGCACGCGCACGTTCAGGACTTCGATGGTTCGCGACGATGGTGGTTTAGGCGGGGCGCGCGCGGGAAGTCGCGGGCGACGCCGCGCCATGGCGTCGCGGAGTGAGGCAGGTTTTGAGTTGAGTTGGAATCAGACATATCGCAACAGACAACGCGAGGGCGAAGGATGGAGAGGCTGGGCGACGCGCGAACGAACTTATTCGGCGCGCCAGTTCGGACGTCTTTTCACGCTCCCGAAAGGGTTGAACCCGCGCTCGGGACCGGTGGTGACGACGGTGTTGATTTGCCGTAACTGTCGCTTGGCGCGTCCCGAGGCGCGAACGGAGACGCCCGAGCGACCGGTGACGATCCAAAAGACGGCGCGCAAGACGTACGCCAGACTCCAAAAAACCATCCTGAATGGGGTCGTCGCGACGTATACGAGGGCGTTCTCGAAGCTCAGAGTCGACGCGAGGTATTTCACAGTCATGAACCAACGAGCGATGACGTTATCATTCGTTTTGGTGTCGCCCCAAAGACGCTTTTCCACCTCCATCGCCAACAGACGCTCCTCCTCCGCGCTCACCGCGGGTTCGTTCTGCACCTTAAATTTAAACAGAATGCTTCCATCGCGCAAATCTATGCGCTCAACGTCTAACGCTCGGCGAGCCTGCGCATCGCGACCGTTCATCGCATCGCATCGTCAGTCCTTCGTCTTCGCTCGCGTACGATTTAAAGCGCTCGTCCGTCGCTTCGCCTTCGTCGCTTCGCGCGCGCACCCGTTTCTTCACCAGCGACTCCACCTCTTTCTCCACCATCTGACTCTTCATCTCTCGCTCTATCTTCCTTCGTCGTTCGATGACGTCATCGGCTCTGTTCCTCGCGCCTCGTCCGCCGTTTCCCGGTCGCATCGCCCCCTTCGCTCGCCTCGCCGCGCCGCTCATGGGCCCACTCAAATTTCGAACATTCTGGCTCAACTCCCGCGCGCTCGGCATCCCGCGCGCGGCGGCACCCTTCGTGTCGTAGGGATCCGCGTAAAAGCTCGCCCCCACGAACGACCGCGCGGCGCCTCCGTTCGTCGCGGGCGCTTTTCGAGCGCGATCTTTCGACGTCGAGCTCGACGCATCGGACGCCGACGACGAATGTCGACGAATGTCGCGCGGTTTCGCCCTCGTGGACGCGTTCGAGCGGCGGTTCGCGCGCGCATCGATCGCTCGCGCTCGCAGCGTCGTCGTCGCGCGCATGACGCGCGGCGCGCGCGCGCTGATGTGCGGCGCGCGCGCTGATCTTACGTTTGTCAGCTGGCGAAATCGAACGCGCGACGACGAGAGGCGAGCGGCGTCGATCGAGCGCGCGTTACATCGTCGCTAATCGCGCGTGAAAATTAAGGCTTGAAAACAAAACGATCGCGAATCACTTCGCGACGGCGCGACCGCGAACGGCTGGTCCGAGCCGACCTCGAAGCGCGGCGACGGTGCCCGTCGCGTCGACGCCGAGCGACTCCGCCAACGCCACGAGCTCCGCCTTCTTCATCTTACTCACCGGCTTGCGCCCCGCCTCGACGACGGCCTCGATCGTCTCCTCGACCGTCTCCGCGATCGTCTCCTCGACCGCGTGCGTCGTCTCCTCGACCGCGCGCGTCGTCTCCTCGACGACGGCGCGCGTCGTCGTCGTCCAATCCTCCGTCGCGTCGCGCGCCGTCGCCTCGTCCACCGTCGCCGTCGGTTCGGCGTCGAACTCGTACACGAACACCGTCTCGTCGTGCGACGCCGTCACGCGCACGCGATGCGCGTCGTCGTACGTCGTCTCGTCGCCCGTCGCGCGCGTCGTCGTTCGTCGGTGTGCGCGCGTTCGCGACTTCGGGATCGCGCGCGCGCGCGACGGTCGGGTCGTCGCGACGCGCACCGTCGCGACGCGCATCGCGCGCGCGGTCGTCCGCATCGCTCGCTCGCTCGCGCTCGCGCGTCGCGTTCCGACGTCGCGAGTTCCCGCGCGACAGCTCGCGACGAATTTCAAATTTTCACTCCCGGGTGTCGAGCGCCACGCCGACGACAGACGGCGGCGCGATGGGCGACGCGCGCGCGGTGATCGCGCGCTTAAAAGCGGCGGCCGCGGGCGACGCGCGCGCGTTCGAGTCCATGACGGTGCGCGCGACGGCTTCGCGACGCGCGCGCGACGCGATGCGCGCGCGCGAACGCCGACGCGAGGTTTTTCCAACTTCGACGACGCGACGGTCGGCGACTGACGGCGCGGCGAACGGACGGCGAACCGACAGGCGGACGAGACGCGGGCGAAGTTGACGCGATCGCGAGAGATCGCCGCGGAAATTCGCGCGAGTCTCGAGCGGGAACTCGCGCGCGCTCGGACGCTGGCGGAGGCGTGCGCGCGCTCCGGGACGCCGCCGCCGGACGCGCCGGCGACGGACGACGCGAGCGCGACGACGGACGCGTCGCGGGAGGCGCTCGACGCGAGCGCTTCGGAAGCCGACGACGATGAATCCACTTTAGAGGGCGCGCGACGCGCGCTCGCGCGGTCGCAGGCGCGGGCGAGGATCGAGCTCGCGGAGGCTCGGCGCGCGCGCGCGCGCTCCGACGCGTT
>Ga0209666_1001110_pt1 | contig 20670 bp, 20 predicted proteins | sample SaaInlV_125m_DNA_FD_184679 | JGI IMG/M metagenome (GOLD analysis project Ga0209666, IMG submission 184679) | Marine microbial communities from expanding oxygen minimum zones in the Saanich Inlet - Saanich Inlet SI037_S3LV_10m_DNA (SPAdes)... | ecosystem: Environmental > Aquatic > Marine >...
GATCTTACCTGCTCAAGGAGGAGGTGCAGGCGGAGGCGCAGGCGCAAGCGGCGGCAGAGCAGTGGCTCGATTGGAACGCCATGACGGGCACGCTGTCGGGGACGGCCGCGAGCGCCGCGCCCGGCAACCGGGCGACCCTGCGCAGAAGTCTAATTCATTAGAAATGCAGGAAGAAAGGGGGGAACGCCTTTTTCGAGCACTTGGCCAAGTGCTCATAAAGAGGGGCGGGTGCTCGTTTCGTTTTTTAATGAATTAGCGTGGCAGGGACGCCGGGGCGAAACCGGGGAGACTTCAAAAGCAACCTTTTGGGCCCATATCGGCTAATGCATTAGACCTCCTGCATTTGTTAATGCATTAGTCTCCCCGATTACTTCCGACCATCCCTGCCACGCTAATTCATTAAAAAACTAAACGAGCACCGGCCCCTCTTTATGAGCACTTGGCAAAGTGCTCATAAAACACGTTCCCCCCTTTCTTCCTGCATTTAAATAAAGTATCCCCTCTGTTTGCTTCCTACGATGCTAGGGATACTTCATTTAAATGCAGGAGGAAAGGGGGGAACGCCTTTTTCGAGCACTTGGCCAAGTGCTCATAAAGAGGGGCCGGTGCTCGTTTAGTTTTTTAATGAATTAGCGTGGCAGGGACGTCGGGGCGAAACCGGGGAGACTTCAAAAGCAACCTTTTGATCCGCAGACGGCTAATGCATTAGACCTCCTGCATTTGTTAATGCATTAGTCTCCCCGATTACTTCCAGCCATCCCTGCCACGCTAATTCATTAAAAAACGAAACGAGCACCGGCCGCTCTTTATGAGCACTTGGCCAAGTGCTCGAAAAAGGCGTTCCCCCCTTTCCTCCTGCATTTAAATGAATTAGACTTTTGGTTGGCCTCCTGCATTTGTTAATGCATTAGCCTCCCACGCCTAGCAGATGGCCGACCGACGCTACTGCGCCTCCCCGTCGACGCCGTCGTCGTCCGAGTAGCGCTCGTCCCACTTCGCGTCGGCCTTGTCCTCGCCCTCGGTGCCGTCGCTCCACTGGTCCTCCGTGTCCGCGTTCTGCCTCACCTCGTCGTCGAAATCCTTCATCGCCTCGGGCCGGTACGCGGGGCGCCGCTGCTGCGGGTCGTGCTCCTCGTGGTCCGCCGTGCGGCCGTGCTCCTTGTGGTCCGCCGTGCGGCCGTACCATTGCCGGTGGTACGAGAGCCGTTGGCGGCTGTCCTGCAGCGCGCCGGCCGCGCTCTTGCGTTCCCGGCGGGCCTGGGCGAGGGCGTCGTAGTACGGCACCAGTTTCTTCGCGTTCCCGTGCCGGATTTTCTGGTTGGGCGGCCCGCCGCTGGAATGGGCGGACTCGAGCCTCTCCTCGAAGTCGTCGAGGCGCTCCTGGTGCATGCGCGCGTTGCGCTTGGTCGCATCGCGCGCAGCCTCCTTGGACGCAACGTCCTGCCTGAAGCGCTCGCGCTTGCGAAGGTAGTCGTCGCACAGAAAGAACAGCCACGCCCGCCACGACATCGCCAGGGGGCTGCCCGACCACGGCAGACGACCTGCCGTCAGCTGGGGGCCGGCGAACTGAAAGTGCGCGATGAAGGGGTCCAAGTCGGGGCTGCCCAGGAGCGGGAAAACATCTTGCCGCAAGTTGGGGAAGACGCGCTCGGCCAGTTCCTTCCAGAGGGCCGGGTTGAACTGCGCGTCGCACGCCTGGCTGTGGATGCTGGACACGCTGCACCAGTTCACCACCGCCTCGCAGACGCTCTGCACGTTCGCGTAGCGTATGTTGGAAAGAATCGACGCGATGAGCGCGTGACTGGACATGACCGCATCGGCGGCGGCGCTCGGCGCGGCGCCCGGCGCGGCCGTGGGCGTCGTCAGGGAGAGGCGGCTAAAATCAGGAATCAACATGTCGCCTCTCCCTAACCACTCACACGCCCCCGCCCGTCATATTGTTACGCGCTCCCGTCGACCCCGGCGTCGTCGTCCGCGTCGTCCTCGCCCTCGGGCGGCGGTTTCCAGGGCGGCGGGGGCCCTTGTGCTGCACTGTAAAAGGGGCAGCGCCTGGGAAGGCGCAACGCGTGCTTGTCGTGGAAGAATCGCGCGGTCGAGTTATCGGGCGGGACGGCGCCGTAGGGCATGATGGCGTAGCGCGACATGCGCCTGAGTTCCCTGCTCACAAAAACAGGCAAAGCTGGTCAGGATTCGGCAAAACTGGGACTGTGGGGTGGTTCGCGCCTGGCCATCTCGAGAAACATGCGTTCGTTGAAGTGCTGGGCGTAGACGTCGTACATGGCCGCCGCGCCGTAGATGTCGCCGCCATAGTCCACGAGCGCCCTGAAGCCCATGAGGTGCCGCGGCATCTGGCCGAGGAAGTCCTTCGGTGTCCCATCGTGTAAGGGCACACGTTCCACGTACCAGTTCTCGGGAACCTTCGTCTCGACCTGGCACGGATCCCAGCCGGAGCTGACCTTCGATACGAGGACCTTGATGATGTGCCAGAAGGCCATGTTCTCGGCCGCCCCTTCGTCGTCAAAGTGCAGGTCGTCCTCGGCCACGGTGATGCCTCGGCTGTACGCTAACCACGTCGCTCGCCAGATGGACGCATTGGGGTCGGCGCCGAACGCGAGCAGCTTCCGCATCAGAAAGTCGGCGTTGAGCCTCGGTTCGTAGCGCAGGGCCATGCCGAGCAGCGTGTCGGGGAGGCTGAACGCGACGCAGTCCGCCGTGAGCGCCTGCGCGCTTGAGCCGTCAGGCGGGCTAAGAAGCCTGATAAAGTTGTCGAGCTGGCGCTGCGGCGGCATCGGGAAGACGTCCGAGACGTGCACGTAGCCCGCCTCAATCAGCCACACGATCATCTGAGGGTGGTGCTGGACACCCTTGATGAGGAAGGCCGACACCCCAATCGTCTCCTGGAGCTCCGGGGTGACCGTCCAGCCAAACCACGCCGCCACATCCCGCACCACCTCTTCGAGGTCCAAGGCGAAGAAGTGCGTCCACGTCCGGGGATCATCATCATCGTCACCGAGTCCGCGCGGGACCTCATAGGCGTACTCGGCCCGCAGAAACTTGGCCATCGCTTCAAAGTCTGCCGCGCCGTTGGGCGTCCTGCCGGGGTACCGCACGTTGCGCTCGGCGAGCAGCTCGGCGTACTCGGCCTTTCTGCCCCTGTCCCACCGCATGCACAGCTCGGTGAACTTGGCCTTGGGCCTCTGCGCGTTCTCGCCCTCGTTCGGGAAGACGAGCGCGATCAGTGCCTGCCACGTCTCGTCGTTGCACCCCTCGCGCTGCGTGGCGCACCAGCGCACCGCCAGCTCGCACGTGTCGTCGAGGCTCCCCTCATTCAGCGCGGTGAGGATGCGCACGAGCAGGTCGTTGTTGCCGAGCACCGTGGCCTGCGCCCAGAGGCGGTCCATCGCCGCGCGCCGGGCGCGCGTCTGCGCGCCCGGCGCGCCTGTGGGCCGCACCAGCGAGAGGCTCGAGAAGTTGGGAAAAAAACTCATGCTCCACGCCCCCTTTCACTAAACATGCACATGACAGACACTTTATCAACCGCTCGCCCCGCCCGGCGCGATCTGCAAGCTCGGGTGGAAGCTCCACGAGCGCAGGTCCTCAACAAGCTCGCTCGTCTCGTTGACCGCGTGCACGAGGCGCGGCGTGGCCACCGTGGCGGCGAGGCGCGCGGACTCGGTCACGTCCAGCACGTTGCGCGTCGCGAGCCGCGCGTTCTGCGCGCCCTCGAGCGCCAGGTCCATCATCGCGCTCACCTTTTCGCCCGCGTCGTCGCCGCCCAGCCCCTCCACGGCCTCGCTCACCCGGATCGCGAGGATGGCCATGAGCACGACGACGCTGGCGACGAAGGTGATCGCGAGCACGAGCGCGACCCACTGGCCGTAGCGGAAGAGGCGGTCGCGCGGCGGCTCCTCGCCGTACGCGCGCACGCGCTCGCGGATCGCGCGCTCCACATCGTGGGCGTTGTACGGCTGCACCGCCGGCGGCGGCGGGCCGCTCTCGCGCCCGGGCGCGATCACCGCGCGGCCGCAGCTGTGGCGCTGGAGCGGCGCCTCCTCGGCGCGCGGCAGGCGATCGCCCAGCTCGCGGAACGCAAACGACGGGGTTCGGTGCGGCACGGCCTTCATCGGCTCTACTTGCACCCGCGCAAGCGAACTAAATGTGAAGTCGCTAGAGGGGCGGGTGCCCGGGGCGCAACGAGGACGCGGCCACATGTCGCACGTGCCGCTCCTCGCCAAGCAGTCGGTGCCGAAGCTGCAGCCGCCGCGCCGCGCGCCGCAGGCGGTGTGCCTGTGCCTGCTCCTGGGCCTCGTCTTCCTCATGGTGCCGCCGAACGCCTACGTGTCCTTGCTGGCAAACGCGACGCGCGCGCCCGCCAACCCGCCGCCGCAGGCGCTCCGGCGCGTCATCGAGGCGTCGACACAACACCGGCGCGTCACCGAAGACACGCTGCAAGACCTGCTCGCCACGGTGGGCTTTTTGGCCGAGCGCACAATTGCTCCGCGCTAACAATTGCCTGGGCGCCTTGCAACTCGTGGGGCGTGGGTTGGCAGCGCAAACTCACCACGCACGCACCGAGACCGATGGCCGACGACGACCACAAGGCTCCCAAGCTCGCGTCCTACCCGGCGGCGCCCAAGAACGCGATGGCGCTCGACCGCTCGCGCATCAACGTGCTGAACGCCGTCAACCTCAACCGCCAGGCCACGAGCATCCTGTGGGCGGAGGCCAGCAAGTCGCCGCTCTACCAGCAGAAGCGCGCGCAGCGGGAGGACGAGCACGGCAACAAGTTGCCCTTCCCCGTCCACCCGCTCAGTGGCAAGGTGATGATGTACCGCTCCAACCGCGCGCTCTCAGGCAACACGCTCAAGACGATGGCGTCGGGCGCGGGGGCGAGCATCGCCGCGCAGCTGACCGCCGACTGCGCGACGCTGCGCACGGGGCACACCAAGGGACCCGAGGACCCTAAATATCCGCTTTTGCCCACCTTCACGGCGGGCGCCTCGATGGCGATCGAGGCGGCGTACATCGCGTACATGCAGGAACTGTTCCACACCGCCTGCGTGATGAAGAACATGGTCGGCAAGCACAAGAAGGTGACGGCCAAGGGCTGCCAGGCGGCGGCGGAGATCGTCAACCGCCAGCTGGCCGCGGGCACGGCCTTCGTGCCGCCGGTGATCGCCTTCCGCAAGCCGACGAAGACCATCAAGAAGGAGTCCAAGGCCGCCAGGGCCGCGAAGAAGGCCGTCGCCGCCGCCGCCGCGCCGGTGGCCACCAACTAGTGCGTGCGCGCGTTCCGCCAGGTCGTGGGTTTAATAACGCGTGAAGTGCGCGGTAGAAGTGAAGACTCCCATGACGCACTTCAATGCGCTGCTGCAGCACCAGGGCCCCCTGAAGCACGCGAGCCACGCGCACCGCCTGGCCACCAAGCCTGCGGTCGCGCCCACCGCCGGCTTCTCCATGGACGACGACGGCGTCGTCTACGGGGGCATGCCCTTGAACTTCCCGCCGGAGCGCACGCCCGAGGAGCAGCGGGACGTACTGGAGCGGTCCCTCGAAATTGCCAACCAGGAGGTTGCGTTCATTTTGGCCACTGGCCAGGCTTACGAGGCCCTGAATAAACGGTACTCGGAGATCGCCGCGCACAACGGCGGCCAGATGTCCGACCAGGTCGGCAACCGGTTTGGCTACCACATCCGAGAGGTCCAGCGGCTGCACGGGATGCTGCAGCCCGCGTACATGGCAAAGGCGGCGGCGGAGGCCAAGCTGTCCCGCATGATCCACGGGCTGCCGCAGTGAAAAAAAGGGGGGGGCAACGACGTTAAAGTTTGTAACTCGTAAGCGTGAAAACGAACGTCAAAAAAAAGAATGCCGATGAAGCGAGCGCGCAGCGAGGCGCCCGCACCGCCGCAAACTGTCAACAACGTGACGTACAACATCACCAATTATTTTGCGGCCGCGCCCGCGCCCGCGCCCACGCCGCCCGAGGCGGGCCCCGCGAGCCTCTTCCGAACCAACGCCGACCGCCTCAAGCGCGTGAGCGTCGTCAAGCACGGCAAGCCGTGCTCCGTGTACGTCTGGTACTCCGCGTCCGACGGCACGCTCAAGGGCGGCTGCCACAACACGTGCAACAAGCAGTTTGTCGACCTCGCCAACTTCGCGCCGGCCGACGGGTCGTCCAACACGCAGGCGGACCGCACCAAGTTCGACGCGGCGTACGCCGCGTATAAGGCGGCACACGCCGCCGGCGACCGCGACGCGTGCGTGGCGCAGCGCGGCGTCCTCGAGTCGCTGCGCGCCACCAGGTGCTTCGCGTGCCGCAACGACCCGGGCTACCTGTCGCCAACGGAGCGCGCATGCAAAGAGTGGTACGACGGCGTGCGCCAGGCCATGGCGGCGCAGAACGACGGCTGCGCGCACCAAGACTGCCCCGAGCGCGGGCCCGAGGTCTGGTGTATCCTCACGGCCGAGCACGGCACCAACCCCAAGAAGCGCAACGCCAAGGGCGATCCGGTGGAGCTGAGCCACTACACGGCGTGGGGCGCGTTGGGCGGCGTTCCGGCGATGATCGATGAGCTGAAGCAGATCGCAAAATGGACGTGCCACTGTTGCGCGGCGCTCGATCCTTCGTCCGCCTCGGCCAACCGGTGCGCCGACCCGGCGGGCATGCCGCCGGGCAAGTGCAGCGGCACGGACGCGGAGGTCCAGCAGTACAACGCGCGGCGCCGCGCCGTGCGCGTCTACCCGAAGCAGCAGCACGTCGACGCGGCCAAGCGCCGCGTCGGCGAGTGCGCCGCGTGCGCGCGCCCCGTCGTCGCCGGCCAGGAGGTGATGTTCGACTGGGACCACCGCGACGAGGCGACCAAGTGCAAGGGCGGCCTGTTCCGCAAGTGCGGAGGTGTGGCCGGGCTGGTGCACAACTGCGCCAACGCGGCGACGCTCGACAAGGTGCGGCACCTGCTCGACGCCGAGATGGCCAAGTGCGACCTGCTGTGCAAGAACTGCCACGCGCGCCGCACGCACAAGTACGCGCCGAGCGCCACGGCATTTTGAAACCTTGCGACTTGCGTGTGTGTGCGTGGTGTTTTCTAATATCCGAGCATACTCAACTGCGCGTCTGTCGCGTACGTGTCCTGGCGGAGGCGCTCCTTTGTGTACCCGAGAGACTGAAGGTCCCTGGCTCGCAGCCCCGTCTCTAGCAGCGTCTCGGGCGGCACGTTCCGTGCGTGCTTGTACTGCGCGAGCACCTCGCGCGCGGCGGCTGGCTGCTCAGAGCACATGAGCAGCAGGATGCCCAGGTTGATGCCGAGCTGCGCGATCGCGGGCGATGCCGCGAGGATAACCGCGTCGTTGGTCGTGACGAGGAACTCGTCGAGCAAGTGGGGCGCGCCGTACGCCGCGACGCACTGCGCGCACCAGGCCTCGTCGAGCAGGTGAATTGCGCCGAAGCCCAGCTCGGCCAGCTTGGCCACGCTGCTCGTGCCGTGCGCCTTGAGCTGCAGCGGCGTGATCTTGGCCGCGCGGATGAGCGTGGGCGAGATGTGGTGCGCGAGCAGGAAGGCGTGGTCGATCTCCGCGTCGCGCATGCCGGCGATCGTCTCGGCCGTCGCGTCCACTTCGAGCACGAGCGACGTGCGCTGCCGCAGCGTGTACTCCATCGCCGCGGGCACGCGCCGGAGCAACGGATTGCTTGCAGGCTCAGCATAGCGCAGCCTTGCGACTCGTGCGGGTTGCGCCGGGCGGGGGCGCAACCATGCCGGCGATCACGACGCACGCCTATTACCGGGAAAAGTACCCCTACGAGCAACTGGTGGCGCTGCTCACATCCAACGGCGACAGGCTCGAGGACTGCGAGTTCGCCATCGAGGGCAAGACCGCGCAGGACGACAAGCTCTACAAGCGGTACGTGCGCGCGAGCTCGGCGGACGACCTGCGCCGGCAGGTCTGCGCGTTCACGGGCGTGCGCGCCTTCCACTTTGGCGCCTTCTACGACCACGGCGTCAACCGGGAGCTGATCCGCGCGGGCGAGAGCCGCGCCACGCGGCGCGTGCTCTCCTTCGACGTCGACCTGACCGACAAGGAGTTTCTGAAAACCACGGGCGCCGACGGCGCCGTGTCGGCCGAGCTGTGCGACAGGGCGTACCCGGTGTCGGCGATGTCGGCGTATATTCTGCGCGTGCTGCTCAACGAGGCCTTCGGGCTCGAGCGGGTGCTGGTCGTGTACTCGGGCCGGCGCGGCGTGCACGTGCACGTCTTCGACGAGGCGGCGATGGCGATGAACGACGAGCAGCGCGCGGGCGTGCTCGCCTACGTCGACGGCGACATGCACGAGAACGGGCTGCACGTGCGGCGCGAGGTGCGCTCGGTCATGGTGGTGCACAACCTGCGGGCCGAGGTGTACCGCTGCTTCGAGGGCCTCGTCACGAAGCTGGGCATCCTCGACAGCATGAACGAGCGCGTCGCCTTCGTGAACCGGCTCGACCTGCTCAGGTGCGAGGAGCGCGAGAAGGTCGCCTCGGTGCTCGCCACGCTGGCCGAGGACGTCCTGGAGCCCGAGACTGGCCGCCTGGCGTGGCTGCTAATCCAGGAGAAGGTGAAGTCGGTCGGCTGCGAGTGGGTGGTGGAGCGCCTCGACTGCGTGGTGCTCGTGTACGTGTGGCCGCGCCTCGACGAGGCATGAACAGTTGCTTCGAACACTGCATATCTGCCCACTTCTAGGCACAATTGCGCCCATCGAACGCAGGCCGTCACCAAGGACACCAAGCACCTGACCAAGGCGCCATTCTCGGTGCACGCCTCGAGCGGGCGCGTGGCGGGGGCCGTGGGACGGGACTTTCGCAGACTGTTCAAGTACAAGCCCGGGCGCGACGCGCCGTCGGTCCGCGACTGGCGCGAGGCGCAGATGGAGGCGTCGGTCGCGCGCTTCGCCGCGCCCGGCGCGCCGCCCGAGGACGCGGACGTGGAGGACGCGGCCGGCGCGGCGAAGCGGCCGCCGCGCGTGCTGGCGTGGATGCCGCAGCGGGCCGCCGTCCGCAAGCGGTCGCCGCTCGTGCCGAGCTGGGCGGTGGAGGCGGAGGCGAAGCCGCCCGTGCCGGAGGGGAAGCTGAGCGAGAAGCAGCGCAAGGCGCAGAAGGCGGAGGCGCTGCACCGCGAGGAGGTGGAGCAGATCACCGACGCCGTGCTCGCGCAGGTGCGGGAGGCCGACGCCAAGCGCCGCGCGGCGGACCAGCGCCCGATGCCGCTCGCCTCCGCCGGGCAGGTGCTGCGCGGGTACAGGGAGGCGGCGTGGCGGGCGCACGGGCTGGCCCCGCCGGGGCAGTAGCGCGTTGTTGAGTTTTTGATAAGAGGCGCGCGCGCGCGTTTGGGGAGGGGCGGGCACCATGGCAACGCCAGGCTCGCGACTGGAGGCGGTGCTCGCAGCCGGCATGGCGCGCGTGGCCCTGGTGCCGACCGACGCGCCCAAGCGGGGTCGGGAGTTCGACGTCGACGAGGCGCTCGCGGACCTGCTGGGGCCCGAGGAGGACGAGGCGCTGATCGAGCTCCTCGATTGGGAGTTTGGCGAGGAGGACGCGACGCCCGGCCCGCTCGACGCAGCGCCGGGCGAGAGGCCGCCGCCGGCCCAGCTGGTGGAGGACGCGCTTGCGCAGCTCGACGGCGACGACGTCGGGGTCGACGGGGACGCGCCGCCGCCGCCGCCGCCGCCGCCGGGCACCTGGTTGCAGTTCGAGGCCGACGCGCCCCTGCGCATGCTGCCGGAGTGGATCTCCAACCCGCTGCCGCCTCGCCCTTCGGTGCCGACGCGGACCAGCACGAAGCCCACGCCCGCTCGCCCCAAAAGTCGGTTTCTCACCGAGCAGGAGCTGGCTTACGTTTTCTGGTACGCTATGCACCCAGTGGAGCTGAACATGGAGATCGAGGAGGCGGCGCTCGTGCTGGACGAGACCGTGGACGAGTTCCGAGAACGCGTCAAGACGCTGCGATTTCGGCTCAGGCGGCAGTACGGCATCGTCGTTCCGAAACCATTCGCCGCGCCCTGGTTCGGGCCGCCGCTGGGGCCCGCGCCCGAGCTTCCCGTGGACTCCAGCCTCAACAAGCGGGACACGCGTGGCAAACGGCAGACGACGCCATCGGAGCTGCGGTACCTCTACTGGTACGCGATGCACCCCGACCAGTGTGAGGAGGACGCGCAGCAGATCATGGAGAGGCTGACGATCGGCAAGGAGGAGCTGAGGCAGAAGGTGGCCAAGCTCAGGCAGCGCGTCGCGCAGTGGACCGCCGCCGCGCAGAAGGAAGCGCAAGCCGGGCCCGCGCGGGCGTCGGCCATCACCTACAACAGCACGGGCGTGTCCAGCGTGCACGCGCACTCCATCGAGGCGATGGTGGCCGCTTGGGGGCGGCACCCCGCGATGACTCAGCGGCAGCGGCAGTCCGACATCAAGCACCTCGCAAGCACGCTGCGCATCACGCAGCACATCATCTTTTTGTACCTAGGCGTGCACCACCCCAACCTTGTGCCCCAGAAGTATAAAAAGAATTAGCAACGACGCGTCACGAAACAAACAGCGCGGGCGGGTTGCCCGGGAAGCCGCACCCCGTGTCCCGGAGGTCCGCGGGCACGTACTCCTTGTACTTGCACGGCGCGTCCGCGCGCGTCGGCACGGCGAGCCACTGGCCCAAGCGCAGCAGCCCCGCGAGCGTAACCCAACCGGCTTTACTTGCGCACGCGCTCACACACGCGCGCGCGCCTACACCCCGTCGGCGCCGGCGTCGTCGGCGCTGTCGTCCTCGTCGTCCTCGTCGTGCTCGTCGGCGGCGTCGCCCGGCGTCGGCACCAGCTCGTCCTCCGCGTCGGTCTCCGCGTCGGCCAGGGCGTCGTCCTGCTTGGGCTCGGTCATCGCGATCCACGCGTCAAGGACCGCGCGGAGCTCGTCGGTCTGCCGAAGCGGGCTGTCGCGATCCACCACCGCAAAGTCGAGCGCCATCTTGGTGAAGGTCACGGCCTCCCAAAGGCGGTCCATGTAGTTCTGGACGTTAAGGAAGAGGGTGGCTTCGTACGCCGTCTTCTCCCATTCGACCCAATCTGGTTTTCCGGTCGGCTTTTGGGTCTCCTTGTCGATTTTGTCGTACGTTTTCTTGAGCGGCAGCGTCGTGTTGATGTCGGGGATGCCCACGAGCTGAGAGAGGACGCTCCTGAAGGCGCGCTTTCCCGGCTTGTTCTGCACCTGCTCGCCCCACGGCCTCCACACGTGCAAGTGGAACCAGCGTATGAACTCCATGATGCTGTTGATTTCCCTGCCGCCGTGTTTCTTCGCCTCCGGGAACGCGGTCAGCAGCGAGGTGTAGAAGGCGCCGGCGAGCGTGCTGGCCTGGACCGCACCCTTGCCGTTCGCCTGATTGATGGTTTTGGCGCGGACGCTCCAAGCGGCGTCGTCCTCGCAAAACGCCGCCTCGCGGGCACCGTCCTGCCTGCCGTACTCCAGAAGCCGCTTGATCACAAGTTCCACGACCGTGCTCGTACTCGATGTGACGAATTTGGAGCACTTCCCCGTGGCCTTCAGAGCGACCAGCCACGGGACGGCGTCGCCACCCCTGGGCCTGGCCACGAGCGGGTCGGCCCAGAAGCTGTGCCGCCACGCCTGCGGGGGTTGGCCCTGCAAGCCCCGCAGCTCCGTCTGCTCGTCTTCGGTGAGATCGCGCTTGCGGGCTTTCAACGCGTCGATCCGCGCCTGGTCGGCGTCGTCGATGTCGTCGTCGCAGTCCCAGTCATGAGTTTTGTTCGTCCAGAGGCTGTCCCCCTCTAACGGGTGGATCTCGTCGTGAAACTCCAGCAGGCGCACCAACGCCGCGTTGTACAGGCTGGGCGTCGCCTTCTTGTCGGGCATGGGCACGAGTTTCCGCGCGCCGTTCTTCGTCTGCTCGGGAAATTGAAGCCCTGTGGTAATCCTGCCGAGCTGTGTCCAGTGGGGATCGTCGCCCTCGCGGAGCTTTTCGCACCCCGTTTTCTTGGTGAGCGTGTCATCCTTCTTGGCCTTGGCGCGCACGGCCGTGCCATCGGTCTGCCTCCTGTTGTACCCCTTCATCTGTTCCATGAGCGCGTCTGCCTTTTCGAGCTTGTAGTTCCTCCCATCCGCCGCCGCCCATCGCGGCAACGGCAGCTTGCTCGCGCCAAGCTTGTACTCCTTCTGGCCGCCCGGCTTGAAGGTGCGGGCGAAGAAGCTGGGCAGCAGGAGCGCCGGAAGCGTGCGCCGGCCCTTGCTGGTCGAGGCCGCGGGCGCGCCGGGCGCGCCGGGCGCGCACCGCGCAAAGCTGGCCGAGTCGGCGTAGTACGCCTGCTCGAGCATGACCCGGTGCTTGTTGTCGTCGGCGTCGGGCGGCACCTTGCGCAGCACGTTCATCAGCAACCGGCGCTCGGCGGCCATGAAGTCGGCGTACTCGTCCTCGACCGCCCTCTGCTGGGCGGCGTCGCAGAACGACAGCGCGTACTCGAGGTTGGGGTGCTCCAGAATGGGGTAGTTGTTGACAAAGTGCCGGGCCGCCTGGCAGCGCAGCTGCCCGTGGTTGCGCGGCGTGCTGCCGTCACGCAGCGTCGGGCGTCGCATGTGGCCCAGCATCCACCGCTTCACGAGCATTCGCCGGTTCGCGAGGCCCCCGACCTCGGCGTCGCTCCGGTCGAGGACGACCTTCTTGTACTTGGGCAGGCCGGCGACCTGCTCCTCGCCATTCGCGTCCTTGTACACCCGGTTCTTGCCGTACGTGTCGTACCACACCCGCTTTGCCACCCGGTCCTTCACCCGCTGCAGCTCCTGCCGCCGTTTACTCGCCTCCCCTGCTTCGCGCGACGCCGGGTGTTCGCTGTTGTGCCTCCACTCCCACCAGGAATCGTAGTACTTTGGCACCCTCCTCGCCTTGGGGTGGTTGCGCTCGTCGTCCATCTTGCCGTACATCACGAGCTTCCTCTCCGCCTTTTGCAGCTCCGCGTCGCGGCCGTCCGCTTCGAGGTCCGTCCACTTCCACGGCTTGGGCGGCGTCGGCGCCGCCCCCGACGTGCGGCCCCGCGGGTACCCGCCCCAGAGCTCCTGGCCGTCCACGGTGCGATTCCGCCTGCGGCGCCTCCGTTGCTCGCCGCCCGCTTCCTCTCGCCAGTGCTCGCGCCACTCCGCCCGCCGCCCCATTCGCTCGGCGTCCTCCGGGTTGCGAGCGCGCTCCCGCGCCTCCTCCCAGCGGGCAAACTCCGCTCCGCTCGCGCTCAACGGCCGCAGAAACTTGGCGCCGCGCTGCATCAGGCCGGTCGTCTCCGAGAAGGCGGCGTCCGCCGACTGGCTGCTCCCCGAGCGCCGCGCCTCGTGGCGGGGCGTGCTGCCGCCGACAATGCGCACGCGCTTCTCAAAGGCCTGCTGCGCGCCGAGGGGCGCGTCGCCGTCGTGCACGGGGTGCACCTCGCCGTCGCCGTGCTTGTGCACCGACAAAGTGCGCGAGTTTTCTTGGTAGAAGGTCCCCTTCCCGTCGTCGAGGATCCGTATGGCCAGCAGCCCGGAGGAGCGCTCAAACGTGTCCGCGTCGGGCCCGTACACGCTCGCGAACTCCGCCTTCGCTGGCGACCCCTTGTAGAGGTAGAGGAAGGCGCGGAACAGGTGCGCCGCAATGTTTGCTTCCAGCGCGCTCACCGCTGTGCGCTGGTCCGCCGTCTTGAGTCGCTGCTCGATGTACATCATCGCCGCGGCGCGCAGCCGCTCCTTGCCATTCTCGAACGCGTCGGGCCGCTCTTCTGGCGCCTCCCTGCCGCGCGCGTGGCGGCGCGTTTCTCTCCACGCGGGCCACGCGGTGTTGTACATGTGGAACAGGGCGTCGCGGTTCTCCTTGGTGGCGCGGGAGGAATCGAAGAGCGCGTCAAAGTGCTTGTCCAGGTGCGCGGCGACGCACTTGCGCAGCGCCCTTGCGATCGGGTCCGCTCGCGGCCCCGCCACAAGCGACCTGCCCCTCGCAACGCCCTCCAGGCCGTGCTCCGCCAGCGCGCCCCCGACGCCTCGCAAGAAGCTCCTGCTCGCGTCGCCCACGTCTTCCCCGCGGGCATCCCTCTCGGCCAACTCGGCGTACACCCCCGCAATCGCCTCGTAAAACGCGTCCTCGTTTTTCTTGTCGACCGTCTCCCAGGCCCCCTCACGGATGGGTTCGTGCGCGTCCGCACGCGCGCGCTCGTACGGGACGCCGGTGCGCGCCGGCACATGGGAGAGCAGCCGCATGTCTAACCACTCACACACACTCTCACGCGCGCGTCTTGGAGCTTATCCACTTGCGGCGGCAAACCCCCACTGCGCACACTCCCGAAACTCGTGCTGGTGCCAGTAGGCGCACGTCCACAGCGCGCGCAGCACCTGCGCGTCGCACCGGCCCTGCGTGACGCTCGCGAGCGCGCGCTTCATGCGCGGCACCTCCTCGAGCGAGTCGCGGTACCTGTCGATGAGGAGGTCGACCGTGCTGGCCGCGTTGCGCAGGGCGGCCGTGCCCGCGGCGAGCGCGCCAACGCCCGCGAGCGGCGGCAGGCGGTGTGGCTGCTGGCGCACGATGTCGCGCACGATGGGCAGCACCTTGTCGAAGCGCATGCCCTTGACCTCCACGAAGTCGCACCCGCACAGCGCGAGCGCCACCGCCAGCAGCGCGAGCGCGGCCGGCTGCTGCGCGATCGTTCTGGCGTCCAGGCTCTTGGTGCCGTAAAAGTGGGCGAGCACGCCCTCGCGGAAGAGCTGCATGTCGCAGCACGTGTAGTGCGCGTCGGTCACAAAGTCGTCGCCCGCCCGCTTGCGCGCGCGCTCCTTGAGGCAGAGGATGGTCAGCTCGTCGCGGTCGGCCGGATCGAACCGCCGGCTGCGGCGGTCCTGCTGCAGCAGCTCGATGACGAAGGAGTCGGTGTCGATGGTCACCACGAGGTTGAGCAGCACGCCCTGCACGGGCGTGCCCTCGACGCGGCTCGCGTCGTGCACGCGCTGCGTCACGTCGGTGAGCTTGAGGTCGCCCTCGCCGATGCGCACCTCGCGCGCGAGCAGCGGCCCCCAGAAGGCCTGGTCGCTCGAGAGCGCGCCCACCTCGCGCGGCGCGCCGAAGGGGCGGTCGGCGCCGCGCGCGTCGACGCCGTCGAACGTGAGCGACCACGCGCCGCCCTCCATGCTCGCGCGGAAGTGCTGCATCAGCGCGACGCACACGGCGTCGAAGAGGCGCGGCCGCGCCCTGCGGAACTCCATGAGCAGCTTGACGTTGCACCCGTCGGACTGGAGGTCGGCCAGCGTGTAGTTGTCGTTGGTGATCGTGGCCATCAGGTCCTCGGAGCACACGGGCACGCGCGCCTGGCGCTGCGCGTCGCGCCGGCGCTGCTCGTCGCGCTTGGCCGTGGTCAGCGCGGCGGGCTCGTCGAAGACCACCACGACGTGCGCGGCCGCCTGCACCGCCTCCTCGAGCTGGTGGCTCAGGAGGGACACGTAGCCGCGAAAGGTGTCGATGGACGAGGGCATGGCGTTCAGCATCACGTTGCCATCGAGCACCGCCAGCGTCTGCGAGCGCGCCGCGCCCGCGAGCTCGCGCACCTTCGTGAGGCGCGCGACGTCCTGGAAGGCGCCGGCAAACGTTTCGATGAAGAGCGCCTTGGCGCCGGTCTTGCCGCCGTGCAACCCCATTGCTCCCAAGCAACACTTTGGATTTGCCACGAGTGGCAAGCCCAGGTTAGCGTTGCATCGGAAGCAACGGTTCGCTATCGCGCGCCTGACACACCTTGTGCTCACCGGGCGCCTTTTCCACAGCGACGAGGAACTGGCGCGACCCGGCAGCCCATGCAACTGCGCGCCTTGGCACTTTAGGCGGCTGGTCGCCAAGGTCACCGACGAGGCGTGCAACGCGCTGAGCAGTCTTATGGCCACGGCCACCTCCAGCGCCGACGACGAGCGCGACGGGGGCGAGGCGCGGCGGTGCAAGGCGCCGCGCTCGGACCGCGCCTCGCCCGTGTCGATAGACCACGCCTTTCGCTGCCCCTGCGACGAGCAGCGCCTGGCCGTGCTGCCCATGTGCACGCTCAGCCTGACCTTTGTGTACACCGATCTGGCGTGCCGCAACCTGTGGAACACGCGCTTCCACAGCGGCGGCGGCGCGGAGGGCGAGCCGCCCCCCGTGCGCGCGCTCGCCTCGCGCCACCTGTCGCACCCGTCGACCGACGGCTGGAACGTCGTGGCCGGCGCCGCAGAGCTGGCGCAGGCGTGGGCCGTCCCCGCAAACGAGCGGCCGCGCCGCACCGACGACGGGTACGACTTCGCCAAGGCGACGCGCATCCGGCTCGCGGTGTGCCTCAGCGTCGCGTGGAAGTTTGAGCGCTGCCTGTACACGCACTTCCCGCGCCGCTTCCACGGCGCCAAGCCCAACCTCTTCTCGCCGCACACGCACGAGCTCGCCTACGTGGGCTACTCCTTCCTGACCCTCGAGGAGCAGGCCGCGTTCGGGCCGTGGGACGCCGCCAACACGGGCAGGATCCGCGCGCTGTACACGCGGATGGTCGCGCTCGAGGCGGACCTGCTCACCAGCGTCAACGTGATGGCGCTGCTGACGCGCCACGCGCAGGTGCTCGCCGAGGACCGGCTGGCGGCGCTGCTCGCCGCCGACGTCGCGAGCCCCGACGCGGTGATGGCCATGCGCGCGGTCGTGCCCTTCTTCCGCATCGCGTCGCAGGACGGCAGGAGCGACCCACCGAGCGCGGGCGCGCTCGTGTGCGCCGCGATGCTGTGCGTGAGCGTGCCCACGACGGTGCGGGCGTACGTGCTGCACAGCCAGGAGACGGTGCGCGCGCAGTTCACGCTGCCCGAGCGGCGCGGCGCGTTCGCCCTCCTCGAGCAGGCCACGCGCCTCAAGGGCCTCGCCGCCGCGACGATGGCGGCCACGTGCTACTGCAACGAGAAGTGGGTGCACTACCCGTTTGTGTGCTCGGACGCCCTGCGCATCGCGCTTTGCGTGGCGCACGACGCGTGCGTCTGACCCGCCGTCTGCGCGCTAGGAGCCAGCCCAGCGACTCCGCAAACCGGCGCGCAGCCAACCCGCCCCGCCATGCCATGACGGCCAGCAAGGCGGCGGTGCGCGACGCGAGTTTGCTGCTGCATCTCAGCGCGACGCCGCAGCTCCTGAAGCGCCGCAGCGGCAGGCACGCGCGCCTCGTGCGGTGCGGCGAGTGCTTTTGGTGCTTGCAAAAGGACTGCGGAACGTGTCCCACGTGTCAAGACAAGCCCAAATTCGGGGGAAGCGGCAGGAAGAAGCAGGCCTGCCTGCTCCGCCAGTGCTCACGCCCACTGCCGGCCAAGTAGGGGTGGGGGGGGGCAGAACGGCATTTTTTGTTTGTTTGTTCGCGACCTACAGCAATGCCTGTGCATTTTTAGCGCATTACCCCCCCCTGCACACCTGCCCCCTATAAGAGAGAGGGGGGAGGTGTGCAGGCTAGGGGAAGGGGGGAGGAGGAAGCGGAGGGTGTGGGGGTGTACGCGTGTTTTTTTAAGACGCACACGCGCGCGCGTTCACTTGTTGAGTGCGAGTCCGGTCACCATGGCCGAGAATGCCACCGCTTCCTTCAGGTCCTGCAGGCGATCGTTGCACATCTCCATGCACGCCGCCTGCGCCCTCGAGGAAAACCACAACTCGTACTTTTGGCCGTTGGGCATGACGCAGATGCAGTGGGAGGTGCCCTCTTGGCCGCGGCGCGCGCCGTCGATGGACTTGTACCAACCCCGCGCGTCGGCAGGGTGGCTGCCGCCAACCCACTCGCTCGTGTAGGACCTTCGGAGCGCTTCAAGGGGCATGGGCGAAAAGTGGAGGTTTCGATGGCACCCGACCGTTTCGCTGTTCGAGGGCACCCCGTTGGGGCAACGCGTCGCCTAGCGCCCGAGTCGCGAGTGCATTTTTTTACGTCCGCGCCACACCGACGGCCAATCACAATTCACCAAACCGACCGACCAACTCCCCGTCCAAGCTGCCGCCCGAGACGCTGGTGAAGTTGGAGGACGCGTTCGACGACAGCGTCACCCACGACGAGCTCGCGTCCGAGGCCGCGTCGCTCTTGCTGCGTCGCCGCCTGGACAGCAGCCGGTCCTCGCCGATCTGCGAGAGCGGCACCGTCTCGACCACCTGCGTCGGCAGCGCCCGCCCCTGCTCCCAGCCGTCGGCGCCGTGGAAGAGCGCCTGCGTGTCGATCTCGCGCAGCAGCACGCGCTGCGTCGTCTCGTCCACCTGCCGGTGGGACGGGAACGCGGCCTCCTTTGCCCACGCCAGCTGCCGCGCGAGCACGAGCATGGGCTGCTGGTCGTCCTGGTACACGTACGAGGCCAGCCGCGCCGCGTCGACGGCGCGGCGCAGCGCGCGCCGCTCGGCCGCGAGCGCGCCCCACGCCTCCTCGGGCATGGCCACGCTGCTGCTGCGCCAGTGCTGAAGCTGCTCCATGGCGCACCGCAGCGTCTTGACCAGGCTGTCGTCGGCGGTGAGGTGCCGCGCGTGCGCCTGCACCGACGACATGACGCCGAAGCACGTCAGGATCGCCGCGGTCGCGCCGATGCAGGTGTAGACGTTGCCGTATTTCGAATCGATCTTGGCGAGCGGCTCGGTGATGCAGTCGCGCTGCGCGTTCGCGACGCGGCACGACGCGAGCCCGCGCGACAGGAAGACCGCGTCGCCGCCGCTGATGGTCTTCAGCGCCTCCGCCAGGGGCAGCAGCTGCGTGCGCACCGACCGCAGCACGTACGCCTTCTCGGCCGGCAGGCCGCGCCCCTCCAGGTAGGCGCACACGGCGCCGAGCGGCGCGCCGAACGCGCTGCCGCACACGGTCACGCCGCTGCGCGCCTTTGCGATATCCCTGGTTCGCTTGCCGCTAGTCAGGTTGGGCAGCGTGAGCACGAGGCGCCGCACGTAGACCGCCGCCGTCTGCTGGTACTCGAAAAAGGGGCCGAGGGCCAGGAAGCGGTCGCAGCCGGCCGCGCGCACCTCCGCGCGCGTGAGCTCGCCGGTCTTTGCGAGGTTCAGGATGAGCGGCGCGCCGACCACGCCCGGCGGCACGCAGGTGACGGGCGGCGTCGGCGGCACGACCTTTGGCATGCTCAGCTCCATCGGCTCCGACCTGAGCGTGAGCGTGTCGTTCAACATCGCGAGCGAGCTGCTCGACGCCGCCAAGGACGAGCAGATCGCGCCCGACGAGCTGATCTCGCTCGTCCTGGGGTTTGCGATCATCTTCTCCGCCGTGCAGGCGCGCCTCAATAAGGCGTTGGGCGATCGGCGCAAATCTGTGCTAGAGAAGGCGAGGTCCAAGGCGCGCGCGCGCGTGTCGGAACTCAAAAAGTTGCACGGCGAGGTGCTCGGCGCGCTCTTCACCGAGGGGTTTGTGCACGCCGCCGAGCACGCCGCCGTCAGCGAGCTCGCGACCAAGCGGTCCGGGCTCGACTTCTTGGCGCTCGTGGTGAACATCCTGCAACGGATCCTGGTCGCGATCTCGGTGCAGCTGCTTGCGGCGTCGGTGCGCTCTCAGCAGGAGAGCCGGCTCGTGCGCACCGTCTCGCTGATAGGGCTGGCAATATTCTTCGTCTTTGTAGAATCGCTCACCACGCGACACATGTAACACATAGCGCGGGGGCAATTGAGTCTACGAGTTGCAAGGGTAAAAAAATGATCGGCCACCGCGCAACCAGACACGCGCGCGCGCTGGCGGGCGGCTGCTTCCGCTCGGCCTAGGCCGCGCGCGCCCTCTTGGAGCGGAGCTCGCGCTCCGGGCCGAGCGGCCAGAGCGTCATGTCGCAGTTGTTGCGCCAGCCCCGGGCGGCGGCCTGCATCGCGACGCACTTGGGCAGGTGGGCGTCCTCGGGGTCGAGCGCCCACTGCAGCGCCTTGGAGCGGTGCTCGCCCTTCATGCACACGGAGATGACCTTCAGCCCGGCCGCGCGCGCGTCCCGGGCCGCGTCGACGGCCTCGTAGAAGGTGCACAGGTCGCAACGCTGCCAGTGCTTGGTCATCGTCGGGTCGTGCACCTTGACGCAGTGGATGTTGGTCCCCACAAAGTCGCTCTCCTCGCCCGACTTGAAGTCGAGCCCGAAGGGCCTGCCGTCCCACTGCCCGTTCCAGTCGCAGAAGAGGGTCACCATGAAGCCGGGGTCCTCGGGCGTGTACCCGCACGCCGCCAGGCCCTTCTTGAGATCCGCAACGCACGAGGCGTGCACGCCGCCCTGAACGGCCACCACTGGCTCGGACATGCCTGCGGGAATGCCGGGGTTCTGGTGGCTCCCTGGGGAGGGGGGGGGGTCGAACGCGCGTGCTAGGGGCACCCTACCGACTGCCTGCGCGTGGCCGCGTGGTGGCTTGCGGGTAGGGGGAGCAAAAGCCAAGGTTCAGATGGTTGCACCGGTGGAGGGGGGGCAAAAGCCAAGGTTCGGATTGTTGCACCGGTAAGGGCAAAAGCCAAGGTTCCGATTGTTGCACCGGTGGGGGAGCAAGAGTGCAAGGGTTGGCTGCACCTTCAATGGTGGGCACACACGCGGGCCCGGTGCACCCACACACACGCCGCGGCTCACTCGCCACCGCTCACGCCAGGCTTGTCGTTGGGCACCGTGAAGTGGAAATTGAAGGCGCACTCCTTGTTGAAGAACTTGATGTAGCACATTCTCTTGGCGACCTGCT